>Ga0058696_1000134_pt1 | contig 30575 bp, 30 predicted proteins | sample AgamicMgSfrz_FD_55077 | JGI IMG/M metagenome (GOLD analysis project Ga0058696, IMG submission 55077) | Agave microbial communities from Guanajuato, Mexico - Mg.Sf.rz | ecosystem: Host-associated > Plants > Phyllosphere > Phylloplane/Leaf | place: Guanajuato, Mexico | collected 2012-05-30 | reverse complement strand
AGAACGCCTACGAATGTCACGAGATAAAGTGGATGCACATGTAGAAAATATGTACAATGCCTTGAAAAATACGCTTGATTAACTAGGTCTGGGGCATATTTTAATAAAAAAAGCAAAAACTCCTTACAAAAGAAGTTTTGCTTTTTTATTATCCAGCCTTTTTCACCTAATCCTCGTCACTATCTTCGTATTTATTATAAATCTCACATAAAGTCGGCTTCACAAAATGTGGCAAGCTCTTACAAATATTTTCATATGTTGAAAATGCATCATTATTAGAAAGCCCAATGATGCTATCTCCATCATATCCGATCCAGAATAAACTAACCTTTTTATCGAGTTTTACAACAGGTACGATAGCTCGTTTCCCTTCCAAGTTCCCCTTCCAGACTCGTTCCTCTACAGAATAAATATCTTTATTAGTCGACCACATGACAATGTCATTTGAACTGCCCATAGATATGTATAATGGAAATATTGCTTTAAACTGGCTCATATTCTCTACTGCTGCTACAGAGATTAGCCGATTTTCCTCTTGGTATAAGTATTTAAATTTAACATCACTTTTCTGACATTGTTTTTCGTATTCATTCTTCCAAAAGTTTGAAAACTCCGCTCAGAAATATATCGGAAATGCTTGAATATTCTCCATCAAGTTTGGAACAAAATTTTCATTACATTTAGGAAGATAAAAATTACCCATTGAGAAGACATACGAAGGTATCTCTTCCATCCCAAAAGGGAATAAACCACCTGCATCTGGGTCTTTACTATAAAAATAATTTGGAAAGAATCCAATCTCTAGCTTCAATACTTCATCTCCTTAGCTGGAAATTCCACTAAAATATCCTCTAATCCATTAATAAATGAATCAACATAGGTTAAATCCGTTTCAAATTCAAACTGAAGCTTATTGCCTGTCCCTACAGGAATTTGTACGGTTCCTTGAATCCCCACTTTTCCCCTTAAGTCTAAGCTGAAAGTCAGTTCAAAATAAGGTTCTGAGGCTTCAAATATAACCCTTTTCTTTTTTAGTGCTGAGAAAGACTTTAATTCTCGGATATAAAAGTTAATAGTGCGGCCCTCTAAAATAACTTCATTTAGTTCAGCTTTAAAGCCTGGAACATGCAATATCATATAATTTCGATGCCAATCCAAGTCATAGATGTTATCAGCATCTGGATAGGCATAATTATAACTACAGATTTTAAAAAGACTCATTCCATCTTGTGAACGCAACTCTGCGTAAGGGAATTCTAAAAAATAATCTATTTTCATGCAATCCAACTTTCCTATATTGTAGTGGGAACAGCTTTTTGTATTTTATTATTTGAAGTTGTAATTCTGTATTTGTTCAACAATAATATGTAATTCTATAATAGAATAATCTATACACCAATAAGATTACAAACAATCCTTTATACCAATATTCAATGAAATAACTTTGATTCCTTCTTCCAAAAATCAATTGCTGGTTAAAATAATAGCTGGAAATTTATTTATTCAAAAAAACAGTGATTGCTAATTCTTTAGAAATTCTCATTCAAAGTTCACATATAGTTCATAAATAATATATATAATCCGTTTATCAAATGGTGAAAGGGTTAGATGAATGGAAAGTATTACAAAATATCAAGAATCAGTTTTAGCTGATAAAAGCAATAAAATTCTGGTAATGCTTGGTTTAATAATTGGACTGATTTTTTCTGAGCTAGATGAGACAGTTGTCAATACCGCAATGCCCACAATCATTCGTGATTTAGGTGGTTTGGCGATGTATGGATGGGTCGGCGGTGTATACATGTTAACAATGTCTGCATTCATGCCATTACTAGGAAAGTTAGCCGATTTAATGGGTCGCAAAAAAATATACTTAATGAGTATGGCCTTTTTCATTGGTGGGTCGATCGTTTGCGGATTAGCAGATTCTATGACATTGCTCCTTATAGGACGCGGTATTCAAGGATTAGGAGCTGGTGGCTTAATGCCGCTTGCCATGACCATTTCAAGTGATTTATTTCCAGTTGAACAGCGAGCAAAAGTTCAAGGCTTTATGGGTCCAATCATGTTTATTCCAATGTTATTAGGACCATTAATGGGCGGATATTTTGTTGATCAAGTGAGCTGGCATTGGATTTTCTTTGTTAATATTCCTGTTGGTATTGTCGCTGCACTTCTGCTTGCAATTGGTTTACGAGAAAAAGCTATCAAAAAACAGGTCGTTATTGATTGGGGTGGCGCATTATTATTAATAGCTACAATCGTTTCCTTGCTAATAACGCCAGTTCTTGTTGAAAATAATGGTTATACATGGGGCTCTCCACTAATTATAGGTTTATTATGCCTCGGGGCCGTTTTATTTGGGATTTTCCTCTATGTGGAGAGTAAGGTAAAAGAACCGATTGTTCCTTTGCATTTATTTAAAAATCGCAATATTCTTGTACTATCTTTAATTGTTTTCACAGTAGGTATTGGCTTAATGGGATCTTTCTCTTCCTTCCCATATTTTGCGCAAAACGTACTGGGACTTACTGCAACTGAGGCTGGGTATTTGACATTGCCAATGATGGTAGGAGCCGTTGGATCAGCTATGGTTAGTGGATTTCTTATCACAAAAGTTCGTTACAGAGAACTTTTTGGCATCGCCTTTATCATGCCGATAATTGGATTTTACTTATTTTCACATATGAGTATTTCTACAACAATTGTCCAAATAATCATCTTCTTTTTCATTACAGGTCTTGGTTTAGGTGTTTTATTTGGTGGTGATAACCTCATCGTTCAAGAGTCTGTTGACAAAGAGAATAANGGCATTGCGCTTGCGACTGTTCCGTTATTCCAAACAATTGGGGCTACAGTCGGGGTAAGTTTATTTGGTAACTTATTATCATCAACACTTACATCAAAATTGCAAAGCTTAGGTGATAAACTTCCCGCAAGCATGGCTGAAAATATGAATAGCTTAGCCGCTGGTGGTGTGCCGGCAGGGTTACCAAAAGGGTTGTTAACACAAATAAACACCTTATTTATTGACTCATTCCAGCATATATACATGTATTCATTTGTCATAGCGATCATCGCGTTTGTCTTATGTTGGTTTTTGCAAAAGGAAGTGCTATCTACGAAGCCTGAAGAAGAGTAATTGTCGCGGAGCTTAGACTTAATTATTACAAATTGTTATAGTAGTATTAATCTATTAAAGTAATACCGTTACTTGAAAACTAACAATATATACAAAAAATGTCTAATCCCCTAACAAGCGGGTTTAGGCATTTTTTATTTAACTATCTCTTAAAGAAATAAGGATATTGCCTTTCTTGTGGATGCACTCATAAATATATTCTGTACAAATAAAAAACCTTCCACAAAGGGAAGGTAAGCAATATTAAGAACGCTCTGTATAGCTTTTGAAATTATTAAGAAATGCCTGCCAGCCTGCACTTTGTTGTTCATTGGAATTAGTATCCTCTGCTTCGAAGCTTTGAACTACTTTAGTGTGATTATCTTGACTAAGGAAAGAAACAGTAACCCTTCGATCATCTCCAAGTGTATAGGAAATAAATTCGTTTAGCTTAACCTCATCATACACTCCGCCGAAATCAAACCCGAAACTACCATCCTTTGCTTCCATTCGAGTAAGGAATTTCCCGCCAGCTCTCAAATCATTTTCAGCCCTTGGAGCATGCCAATCCTCAGAAGCAAATGACCAATTTGTTATATGCTCTGGCTTTGTCCAAAACTCCCATACTTTTTCCACGGGTGCATTAACGGTAGTTTCTACCGTAATTATTGCATTATTTCCTGTTCCCATAATACACACCTCACTAGATTTATTTAATAACTTAAGTATATCACCAATATAAACTTCATATTTATAAATTTTCAGACAATATTTTAATATATATAATATAGCTTATGCATTATCTATTCAAAATATAGCATAATGATCAAGATGCTAGCCTTCATTATCTATTAGTTGCAAGTAGCGATTATGCCAGATATTTTCATAAAAACGTATCGTGTCTTTTGCTGACATATATGAGTTATTTAATGTGGAGGTTGCTTGTTTATACATGGTATTTTCATATCCTAATCCGTGTGCAAATTTAACAGTTGCATCCATACAGTATTCTGTTTGGGCACCACAAAATTCAATTTTTTGTACAGACAGTTGGTCTAAAATTATCTTCAAATTTGTTTTATAGAAAGAGTTTGCATGAGTTTTTCTTACAAAAAGGTCTTGGTCTTGTACATCTAAATTGGCATGAATTGCCCACGCTTCTTCTTCTGGAACTAACTCTTCATCACCGTGCTGAACAAAAATAATCGGTTTATTTAAAGTTCTATATACAGCAATTCTATTATTAACCTTTTCAAGTAGAGCTTGTAACTCGTATAAATGCTCATCATCACTGTAACAAACACCATTTTGTAAATCTATGACCATTAACACATCTGCACCATTCACCATTAAACCTCACCTCGTTCATTAATAAGATTATTTTATCACTGGTGGATATTTTGTACACGCCTACTTTTGACACAATCTAGATAAATCGCTTAGTAAATTATAACCGCTTATAGCTGTTAATTTTGAAATAAAAAACGCCCTTACAGAAATTATCTACAAAAGTATTTCCATTTCAAATTATTTCCTTTAAAACTACAACTGGAAGCTTATAATACTTCGGAGCATGGCTATTTCAATTCCTGACATGCCCATGCATCCACCTCTACTTTTAGAGCTGGTGCTGCAAGTCCTACCACATACATCATGGTCGTACAAGGAAGGTTCTCTCCCACAAAATTTCCAATAATTTCTCTTCTTTTCTCTGCATCAAAGTCACCAACTAAATAGAAGACTAGTTTAGTTAAATCAGAAACAGTCATATTTGCAGCCACGAGATTTTTTCTAACATTGTCGAGTGCTAATTGTAATTGCTCTAATGAATCATCTGGTATATTTCCCGCTATATCCATGCCTATTTGACCAGACATCGTTAACCATTTATTAGGTCCCGTTACTTCGATTTGATGCACATAAGGTGCTACTGGTTTATGTATTGTTTCTGGATTTAGAGATTTTTTCAAGATAGTTGCCCCTTTATTAAAAATTTAATATTCCGAATTCTATTCTATCATTTTTTCCAAAAGTCTGTAGAATAGTAAGGACCTTCACTCTTTCCCAAAAACCAGAAAAAAAAACAGATCTTAAGCCTGTTTTCTTTCCATTGCTTATTATATTATTGTTCAAAGCTTTCTTATCTTACTACCGGAAAGATTCAGCTCTTTTTACCTCTTGCTTCTTTCTTTCACCATGTTATACCAGCTAATACCTCCGTGTTGGGAAGCAGACAGGCCATGGTTACTAAATCCAAACCTTTCATAAAAACCAACTAGCTCTAGTTTGCATGTTAGTGTGATTCCTTCTCTTTCATTTTCTTCAACAAGCTCCTCCAGCGTACTTATAAGCATCTTTGCGATTCCCAGGTTTCTAGCATGCTTTGATACAGCCAGTCCTAAAACGCTCTGATAGCCTCCACTTTTCGGATTTTCTTTAATTTGTTCAAAAAGATCATCCGTGATATATGGTTCATTAATTATCGGACCATTAATGTATCCCATAATCACTCCCCCATCTTCAGCAACAATGAAGGTATCTGAGATAAGTTGAATTCTTTCCACAAAAGCTTCCTTCGTGGCAGCCTCTTCCTTTGAGAAACCTTCATTTTCAATTGCTAACAACTGGTTTAAGTCGTTAGTTTGCACATTTCTTAATGAAACCATTACTTCAAAGACCTCTTCTCTATTAAGTTAAATTCTATCAATTTTTTATATTATATCAATTATTTGAGGCAACAACATANGGTAAACAGAGTTATTTGTTCAAAATAAGTTCAGGTACCCTTTTACATCCTCCTAAAAGGATTTATGCACTAAATAATGGGTAAATTATAAAGAATAATGCTGGTTCAAAACTCTAGTTAGTTAAACTTTAATTAATGCCAGTTTCTGTAGTCATTCTATTTAAACAAGGAGGAATAATCATGAATTTAAAACAATTAGAAAGAATGCGCACAGGTAAAGGGTTTATAGCTGCTTTGGATCAAAGTGGTGGAAGTACCCCTAAAGCTTTATTACAGTATGGAGTTAAGGAAAACAGCTATGCAAATGAAGAAGAAATGTATGTATTAGTACATGAGATGCGAACTCGTATTATCAAAAGTTCCGCCTTTAACGCTGAATATATTTTAGGCGCCATCTTATTTGAAAACACGATGGACCGGAAAATTGATGGAGAATACACTGCTGATTATCTTTGGATGCAAAAGGGGATTGTCCCTTTCCTAAAAGTTGATAAGGGATTAGCCGATTTAAGTGATGGAGTTCAACTAATGAAGCCAATGTCAAATCTAAATGATTTACTTAAACGTGCCGTTGATCGAAATATTTTTGGGACAAAAATGCGTTCCGTTATTAAGGAAGCTAATAGTAACGGAATAAAAAAGGTTGTTGATCAACAGTTTGAGGTTGGTAAACAAATCATCGAAATGGGACTAGTTCCAATTATTGAGCCTGAGGTAGATATAAATAGTGCAGATAAAGAAGCCATTGAGAAGATATTAAAGGAAGAGCTACTTACTAAGCTATCTACTCTTGGAGAAAATGAAAAAGTTATCCTAAAAGTATCCATCCCATCTGTTACCAATTTTTATAGTGACATACTTAAAGATCCCCATGTAATAAGAATTGTTGCATTATCAGGGGGATATTCACAAATGGATGCAAATCAAAAGCTAGCATTAAATCAAGGCCTAATCGCTAGTTTCTCTCGTGCCTTAGCAGAAGGATTAACTTTCAGCCAAAGTAATGAGGAATTTGACTCAATGTTAGCTAAGTCAATTAAGGGTATTTATGAGGCATCGGTAAATAAATAAGCGTGGGAAGGGATGAGCAAAACAATATATAACCTAGCTACACATAATAATATAAAATATTATCAAATTTCATAACAATGGGTTAGGATTATAAAAAGAATATTGCTTTAGAATTTGTTCGTTTCATTGCGCTCACATACACTAGCTTTCCCTGGGGAGGAAGTTGAGCATCCTTGTCTTATCCTGCGAGGTCTCAGCCTTTCCTCTTTTTCCCTTTGTAGTTGTATGTCCCCCGCTCCTTTTCACTAAGATTTTTAATTATTTTTTAATACAAAAAACCAAACCATAAATCAATAGTCGATAATAGTTTGGTTTAAATTAGTCTTACATATTAATTTCTTAGTATATAGTTTATGTATCCCCAGAAATAGACAATAAATAGGAAACACCTATCCTTCTTACGCTTCGGCACTTCCTTAAACAAATCATAAGGTTCAACTTCAGTTCCAATTAGCATTGCATTCCAGTTAACACCAATTCAGTTGCTGGTTATCCATTCAATTTTTTGGAAAGTCAAAGCAGTAATCAATTTCTTTCCATCCTCCATTACTTAACAGCTTTTCTTAATAGCCTATAATAATCCCCAAAAATCTGTCTTGAATAAAGTAAAAGCCATTATGATGACAAAAATCAATTGACTAAGTGTTAATTTATAAGCATTGGGGTTTTCGGCATATTTCCTTTCCACAACAGCCCTTACTATTTCAGAAACAAACAGAAAAAGGCTCAATATGATCCACGGCTGTAGAAACCAATAGCTTTTCGTTTCATCCATGTTAAAAGGGAATATTAAAAGTAGACAAACTATTGTAATAATCCTTAGTGTCCAATCTATCATTTTATGTTTTTCATTGATGTGGTTATCAGAAAATAACTTTCTCCTATCTGCCTTTAATGTTTTACTCATAATATAATTAAACAAAAATATTATTAATAAAAAAAGAACAATTAATAATAGCAATTTCAGTCCAAAAGACAAACTTAAACCATACATATCCACGCCCCCCCTATACGTCTAATTCTATTGTTGTAATTAGTTAAATACATTACTTTTTATCTCTAAGTCTTTTTTTACTTATGCTTACGTGTTTCAGGTTTTTTTTTAACAAGTTCCTAAAATCCGCTTCAAACTTTGGACTATACATAACCATGCATAAACAAATCATGAAGATGATAAATCCACTTAGACCACTCGTTAAATATGGATACTCTTCCGCATAGTATAGGACCGTTAAAACTGTTATATAAATCCACCCAATTATATTTATTAGCAAGCTTTTTTTAGTCATATCATCCTTCCTATCTTAAGTAAGTAATCTAGCTATACAGAAGATAATTAGCAATAAATTATGTACAAAATAATTCCTTTTTTCTTTGCATAAATACTTACCCTATTTACATTACGAATCAACATCGAAAAGGTTCCACAATTTAACAAAAGTTATATTCTATTATTTTAAAACGGATACTTTTCAGATGCCAAATTGCTAATACTACTTACCTTGGTTACGACAAATTGAACTACTCAATACATAAAAAGGAGCTCTCCTATTAAAAGGAAGCCCCCATTTCTATTCTCTTAAAAAATTATTTTTACCGGTTCGTTTTATTTGATACATCGCATTATCTGCTTTTTGTATTAATGCCGCTAAATCGGCTCCATCATCTGGAAAGATACTTATACCTATACTTCCGCTTATCTTCCATGAAAATCCGTCAAATTGAAATGGCTCCTGGAATGCTTCTATAATCCGCTCTGCCCTTTCTTCCACTTCTATATTAGATTGGATATTTTCCAGCATTAATATAAACTCATCTCCGCCATATCGGCAAACAAAGTCTACTTCTCTCACACCGCTTTTTAGACGATCCGCTGTCATTTTGAGTAATTTATCTCCGATTTCATGACCAAGATTATCATTGATTTCCTTAAAATTATCTAAGTCCATAAACAACACTGCAACTTTGTGCTGTGTTTGGTTTTCAATCAATTTCGACAATTTATTGTGAAGAAATCTCCTGTTTGGCAAATTTGTTAAGGGGTCATAATGTGCTTGATAATACACTACCTTTTCAAGCTCTTTTCTTTCTGATATATCGTGAGCAATCGTAGATAGAAACTCAACATCACCATTTTCAGATTTATGTGCCACGATCATTTGAGAAACTGGGATTTTTGCGCCATCTTCCTTAAAGATTGTCGTTTCCCCCTTCCAATGGCCTTTTTCTATTGCAGTTGGAATACCCACTGTTTTGATTTTGTCTGTAATCCATTTTTGTGTTACTTTATCGCCAGTGATTTCCTTNTGATTAATACCAAGCATTTTACGTGCAGCTGGATTATAATACAAACTATTTCCNGCAGTGTCTAATGTTGCAATAAAGTCTGGAGAGGCTTCTATAATATCTAAGAGCTGCTGCTGTCTGCGCTCTTGCTGTTTTCTTAAAGTAATGTCTCTATCTATGCCTCTATAGCCAATACATTTTCCATCCGCGTTAATAATGGGAGAACCACTCGTTTCTAATATTACTTCATGGCCATCACGATGAAGATTAATATTTTCTAAGCTTTTAATAGGCAGCTTATTGGCAACATGGTACTCAAAAATTGGCGCAATACGTTTTCCTTCCAAAGGCTCCATCAAATGAAATGGTGTTTTTCCGATAACCTCTGCTGGAGAATACCCTAATATATCCTTAATTTGAGGACTAGCATACGTATATATACCATTTTCATCTACTTCCCATATCCAATCACTGACATGCTCTACTAACAACCGAAATCTTTCTTCGTTTGTCCGGTCTTTATCGTTCATGTGCTCATCCATGTTCCACCATCCAAAAATTCAAATTAACAGAATAATTATAACAAATATTAGAAATCGCAGTCTTCTGTAAATATATACCTTATAACCAGTACTTTTATATCACTATATTACCCTACTATTTACTCATATTCAATTTAATACATAAGCATTATTCAAACATTATCCATAAAAAGTAAAATAACTTCCTTCTAACCGACCAATTATATCTGCTAATCATCCCTTCATTCAGTTAACAATTATGTTGGTGTTATAATGTTCCGGTGAATTCGCATATGATAAACAGTCGAAAAAACTAGTTAATGATGGAGGATTGTGTATGAGAGTTGGTATAATTGGTGCTGGTATTGGTGGACTAACGTTGGCTCAAGCGCTTCTTGCACAAAATATCGAAGTTATCGTCTTTGATCGCGACCTATCTGCTGAAGAAACCGGTGGCTACCGTCTGCATTTAAGTGAAGATGCTTTAGCATCAATTCGCAAACATCTTCCTGAAAATATTGAAAAATTATTAAAACTAAGTGGTACTGGTCCTGAATCATTCCAACAATTTTCGATATTAAATCATCATGGAAAAACAAAGCTTAGCTTTCGTCAAACAGATGAGGAAGATCTTCTTATGATCGGAAGAATTCCTTTACGAAAAATATTAGCAATAGACTTGGAAAAGGTAATTCGTTGGGATACACAATACACTCATTACAAAGAAGAGGAGTCTGGCATTACCCTTCATTTTTCAAACGCCCAAAGTGAAAGGGTTGATATTTTAGTAGGTGCAGACGGTGTGCATTCAGCAGTAGCCAAACAACTCCTTGGTCGCTCAACAGCAAAATTTGCAGGAGTGATGGGGATTGCCGGTAGGTCATTGCTAACTCCCCAGTTAAGATTAACTATTAACAAGGATTTTTTTAAAGGACCTGGTTTCGCTGTTGGTCCAAAAGGTATTGGCATGTTTATAACTGTTCATGCACCAAAAACAAATAATGAATTAATAGCAGGCTTGGATATCTTGGAGGCCCCATATATTGTTTGGTCTGTGGCAGCAACAGATAAAACGCTTCGTAAAAGCTTCAGAAAATTAACCTCTGATCAACTTGAAAAAGAAGCATACCAGCTAATTAGACACTGGGACGAGAGCTTTCTAGAGCTTATCAATAACTCTGAAAAAGGCAGGACAGCTGCTTTTCCATTTTGGTATCCTAGCAATCTTACCTGGTGGAAGCACAGTAAAATAACACTAATAGGAGATGCTATTCATCCTATGCCGCCAACTAGCGGGCTTGGTGCAAGCACTTCCATACTGGACGCAGTTAACTTGGCAGAAAAGCTGGTGAAGCATGATGATTCGGCTTTAGCATTGCAAGCATATCAAGCTGACATGCTGAAATATGCACCAAAGGCTGTGGCAGAAGCTCGCCCGCCATTATTTTGGCAACGTCGTTTTAAAAACACTTTCATACGAAGGTTTGCCATGAGCGTTTTGCTTCCTTGTGTTAGTTTTGTATTAACCATTAAAGACTCTATTAAAAAGTAGGATTTTGCAATTCGTTATTTTCTAAAAAACCAAACTGTTTTGTCACATGAGTTTTCATACTTTGAATAGAAAGTAAAATGGCGAATGCTCTCATTGAGCACTCACCATACTTGTTATCCTGTTATTTTTTTGCACGAGCCCATATAACTACAGGAATTAGAAGTAAGGATATAACTCCGCCAATTAATGATAATGTTGCATAACTTGAGCCAGCAACGATCATGCCGGATAAGGCACCACCAGCAGCTCCTGATAATGCAATTAGAACATCAACTGTTCCTTGTNTTTTTGCACGAGTCGTCATTTCAGTTGAATCGACTATGAGGGCAGTTCCACTTATTAAGCCAAAGTTCCAGCCTAATCCAAGTAAAGACAGAGCAATTATTAGAAGAAGCATGGAATCTGCTGGTGCAAAAGCAGAGGTTAAGCCTGCGAGGAGTAATGTTATTCCAGAGGCAATAGCCATAAAAACTCTCCCTAGCTTATCAACAAGGAAACCTGTAATAAGTGAAGGCAAATACATGGCACCAATATGAAAACCAATGACAAGACCTACAGCACCAAGTCCATGGCCATGATGACTCATATGCACAGGTGTCATTGTCATGATTGCTACCATTACGATTTGCGTCATTACCATTATGGCTGCACCAACAAGTATTCCTCTTTTGTCTTCTGTATTTTCAGATGTTGTTAATACACTCTTGTTAACTTCGTTAGTTGCTGCTAAATTTCTAGCAATAATTAACGGATCTGGCCGTAGAAGCAAGAAAAGAACAAGCCCTGCCAAAATATATGCCGCTGCCGCTAAAATGAACGGACCGGCAATGGACGGGATACCAATAGAACTAGCAAGGTTCCCCATAACATTTACTAGGTTCGGACCTGCTACTGCTCCAAATGTTGTAAAAACCATCGTCATACTGACTGCCGTTGCCCGCTGTTTACTTGTTGCTAAGTCAGTGCCTGCATAGCGTGCCTGTAAATTTGTTGCTGTTCCCGCTCCATAAATAAGCAGTGAGATAAATAATAAGATAATACTATTGATAATGGCAGAAATTATTACCCCAATTGCTCCAAGTCCACCAATGATAAACCCAGTCGTAAGACCAATACGGCGGCCATAACGTTGAGAAAGTCTCCCCACAAATAAAGCAGCTCCTGCAGATCCTAACGTAAACAAGGCAGACGGTAAACCAGCATAAGCATCTGTGCCAAGCATTTGCTGTGCAAGCAGTGCCCCAACAGTAACACCTGCTGCTAATCCTGCACCACCAAAGACCTGTGAGATACTAACAATAAATAAAGTTCGTTTGTATAGAGATTTTCTTTTNTCTAAGTCATTACCATAACTATGAATCCTATCTGAATAATCTTCCATCACCTATCTAACCTACCTTTCGCTAAAGTACTNCTATTTAACTAGATTTTAAGTCATCATAACACCAATAAAAAAACCATACAATAACATAATTGTATGGCGAACAATTNACCTATGCTTNTCCAATAATCTCTTTAAGATAATTAATCCTTGTTCAAGCTCCTCAANTGTTTTAGGTGCACATACTGCGACNCGCACTGCCCTTTTTGGACAGCTATTACCAACAACAAAACGTTCAGCCGCATAGACCTGCACCCCATGCTTGGCAGNTAATGCCTCAAATTCAGCACCAGTAACCTTTCCGGGTAGCAATAGCCACCGAAAAATCCCTGTCTCATCACCGCCACATGTATAGTTTGATAAATATTGTTCTAGCAGTTCGTTCCTGCGTTTGTTTTGCAACTGATGCCCTTGAATTAACCCTTCGAATTGATTCGACACGATCATTCGTGCTGTCAGCTCTGCTAATAAAGGAGAAACAGTTATATTTAAATTATAAAGTGCCTTAGAAATTAGCTCCTTATACTGAAGCGGTACTGACACATACGCTAGACGTAAGCCTGGTGCTAAGGATTTAGACAAACTTGCAATATAGATAACCTGCTCTGGTGCAAATGATGCAACAGCTGGCAGTGGACTTTGATTGAGCAGATGGTATGATGCATCTTCCATAACAAACTGGTTATACCTCTTGGCAACTGCCGCAATCCTCTTTCGATTCTCCACAGTCATTATAGAAGCCATCGGATTATGATAATCGGGAATGATGTATACGCCTTTTATATTTTCATTTTTGCAGGCATCCTCAAATGCTGTTGGGCTCAATTGATCGTTTTCTGATTTAATTGGCACTATTTGCACACTTAACATAGCTGCAACCGTCTTTAATCCAGGATAAGTATGTTCGTCAACACCAATCCGATCACCAGGCTTACACAGACTCGCCAAGGTGGCAGCAATGGCATTTTGTCCCCCATTGGCAAATAAAATATGGTCAACTGTTGTTTCAAATCCACCTCTACGAATTAGCTTTACCGCCGCATCCTTTTGCCAAATACTTTCGCCTGCACGGCCATAACCAAACAACTTCTCATAATCCCCTTCCTGCAGCATATTTTTAAGCTGGTGTATGAGCGGTTCAAAAGAATCATTATCTGGTATTGTCGCACCCATTTCTATTAAGTGTGTTGGCTTAGTATCTTCAAGTAAATAGGCATTTGAAACCGCATCATACGAAACAAAAGTTCCACTTCCAACAGAAGCACTTAACAAACCCTTCATCTCACAAACTTTAAAAGCCTTGGAAATAGTACTCACATTTAAATCCAGATAATCAGCCAGTTCGCGCTGAGGCGGAAGCTTAGTTCCAGGTAATAAAATCCCCTCTACAATATCCTCTTCCAATTGGCGTGCCAGCACTTTATAAATTGGCTTATCTATTCTATTAATCACTGGCTTCCAGCTCATATGGTAATTTTCAAACGAATTAATTGGCATAATAAACACCTTTTTTTAGTTCATTATAAGATTCCTTTGTTTATGTTTGCAATTGTTATCTTGCCTTATAAATTAATGTTTTAAGTAACATATTATTAATTAACTATTAGAAGCGTTTCACATAGATAAACATTACATTGCAATTAATCGAAAATAAAATGTATATATTACAAGAATTCCACCCTAGAAAAACAATAAGAATTATATGAAAAACTGCAAGTTTAAGCTGTGAGTAATAAAGTAAAAGTGCCTCGCTAAGTAAAGAACCACTTGTAACTAGATAACAAACTACCGGCAAAAACAGCGATTTGAATACCAATTAATTTCAATTCTTATTCCTCTATTTTTAAAACCTTATCAGATGTATCTAAACCCCAATTCCAATAATCAGAGCCGTAGCAAGATAAAAATCTATTCAAAAACTCGGTAAAATCACTTTTTATACTTATAAAGTAATCATCAGCAATCGGATCAACAACGTAAATATTATTATCATTTTCACTGGAAAGTAGATTAATTGCTATATGAAGCTGTGAACTTAAAGATGTTGCGATAATTATCATATGCTCTGGATAATCAAAGATTTCGTAACATTCAAGTATCTCCTTAATATCCAAAATTTTAGCATCATCATTTTGGAATTCTAATCCATTGGTATACTGAAGAAATTCCTTGTAATCACTCGGAATTTTATAGCCAATTTTAGTTTCGAAGTTTCTTAATTCTTTATCTGTTGCACCCTTGTTTAAATTAAATCCATATTTAACCTTTGATCCATAATAATAGATTTCCGTGTTATTTGTGTTATTTGCTTCTGATAATGACTTAAGGATACTCTTAACAGTTATCTCGAAATAATCTTCCATTCTTTCGTCTAACATCATGTAACCTCCCTCNTACTATCCATCTTAATCATTTTCTTNAACGAAAACCGATTTTCCTTCTATACAGGTCTTTAGTNCAGAAATTCCCTAACAATTAAAGGTGGTTCCGTTGATAAAAAATTGGTTAGACAAATTTATTTAATATATATTTACAAATTTTAAAATTTGTATTTACAACTTTATATAAAGCGCTTACAATGGATTTGTAAAACCAATATTGAAATGGAGGGTAAAAAATGACAGACAAGTTAANNGACGGTTTTTTATGGGGCAACTCTGTTTCTAGTATGCAGACTGAGGGTGCGTGGGATCAAGGCGGGAAAGGATTATCCGTTTACGATATTCGTGAAGCCTCCGAATTTGCTTCAGACTGGAAGGTAGCAACTGACAGCTATCACCGCTATGAAGAGGATTTTGATTTTATGCAGCAGCTCGGCATGAATTGTTATCGCTTTCAAATTTCTTGGAGTCGAGTTAATCCATTGGGTGACGGTACTTTCAACGAAGAAGGTATTGCTTTTTATGACAAATTTATTGATGGATTGATTGAACGCGGAATTGAACCGATGATTTGTCTTTATCACTTTGATATGCCGCTTCATTTGGCGGAAAAGTACAATGGATTTGTCAGCAGAGAAGTATTGGATGCCTTTGTCCGTTATGGTAAGGAAATGGTTGACCGATTTGCCCACAAGGTAAAATATTGGATTACGTTTAATGAACAAAACCTCTATCACATTCCTGAAGCTTTTAAAATCAGTGGTTATCTTACTGGTGAAAAGACATTGGATGAACTGTATAAGATACAGCATCATGTTATGATGGCACACGCCAACATTGCCAATTATATTCATGATAACTATAAGAATGCTTTAATTGGCGGCATGCTAGCTTATATGGAAGTATATCCGGCCACCTGCAAACCAAAAGATATCCTCTATGCCAGAAAAGTTGATGAATTTTTCAACCACAACCTCCTAGAAGCATTTACATTCGGAAAATATTCAAAAGAAGTTTTGACATATGTCCAACGTGAGAACATTGATATGGGCATTCAAGAAGGCNATTTGGAAGAGCTGGCCAAGCTTCGAAGTGACTTCCTTTCGTTTAGTTATTACGCAAGCACCACTATTAATACTGACTTGGTTCCAGAGGAAACGTCCGTCAATTATTATATGCATTACGGGAAACAAGATAATCCGTNTTTAGATACAACGGAATGGAATTGGCAGATTGATCCGCTTGGATTTAGAGATGTTATCAATAAAATGTATGACAGATACAAACTGCCTGTTTTCCCAATTGAAAATGGCATTGGTGTGATTGAGTCATGGGATGGAGAAAATGAAATCCAAGATGACTACCGTATCGCTTACCATAAAGCACATTTCCAAGCCATGAAGGACGCAATTTTCATTGATGGAGTCGATGTCATTGGTTATTTAGGCTGGGGGTTAATTGATATTTTGAGTTCACAAGGCGATATGCGCAAGCGTTATGGCGTAGTGTATGTCAACCGTGAGAACCATGATTTGAAGGATATGAAACGAGTACCGAAGAAAAGCTTTTGGTGGCTGCAGAAAGTAATCAAGAGTAATGGGGCAGATCTTGAGGCTATGGAGAATAAAGTGAATCAATAAAAATACCAAGAGGGTGAATACAGTATGAGTAAAGGTCAAACAGACAATGCTGAGAAACTGTCATTTATTGATAAATTCACCATGTTTGCCGCTAAATTAGGCGGCCAGATCCATCTGCGTTCGTTAAGAGATGCATTTGCTGTAATCATGCCGCTGTTTATTTTAGCAGGAGTTGCAGTGCTTGTTAACAATGTTATTTTCCCTTGGTTTTTTGACGGAGATACTCTAGTAAATGCCCAATATTGGGGAACTACCATTACGAATGGAACTCTAAATATAGCAGGGCTTTTGCTTGCTCCGATGATTGCTTATAGCTTATCAAGAAATCGCAGCTTTAAAGATCCTTTAGCATCTGCTGCTATTGCATTGGCAACATTAGTGATTATGATGCCTAATACTGTATCAATGGTTCCTGTCGGTGCAGAAACAGCAGTCGATATTACAGGTGTATTAACATTCGGCAATCTTGGCACGACTGGAATGTTCGCCGGTATAATTATTGGGTTGCTTGCGACTGAAATNTTCATCAAGGTATCAAGTATTAGAAAGTTAGAAATTAGTCTTGGAGACAATATCCCTCCTGCCGTAAGTAAATCGTTTAATGTTATGATTCCAGCTATCCTAGTTTTATCTTTCTTTGGAATCATTTCATTAATTCTGGCAGTGGCATTTGATACTAACTTAATCTCGCTTATTTCTACGATGATTCAAGAACCATTACGGAAGATTAATACGAGCTTGATAGGAACAGTCGTCATTTACAGTATTGGAAACTTTCTTTTCTCGATTGGTATCCATCAAACTGTTGTCAATGGCGCCTTACTTGACCCACTGCTATTGGCCAATATGAATGAAAATATGCTGGCATATGCAAACGGTCAGGCAATCCCGCATATTATCAACAGCTCTTTTGTTCCGACCTTTGGTATGATTGGCGGCACAGGCAGCACGATTTCACTCATACTTGCTATTTTCCTGTTTGGAAAAAGCAAACCTGGAAAGGATATAGCCAANTTAGCGACTGGACCAGGGCTATTTAATATCAACGAGCCAGTTATTTTTGGCTATCCAATTGTTTTTAATATTCCAATGATGATTCCGTTTGTCCTTCTCCCTGCTATTGGCATTATAGTTGGTTATTTTGCAACAGCTATCGGATTTATCAGCAAAACGGTTGTTTATATTCCTTGGACGACACCACCANTGTTAAGCGCATACTTGGCGACAGCAGGCGATTGGAAGGCTGTTATTTTACAAGCTCTCATTATCATCGGTGGTGCCTTCCTTTACTTGCCTTTCATGAAGATCAGCGAACGGGTCAGCCAGATGAATAACGATAAAGCAGCTTAAAAAACTTAACGGTATACTTTTTAGTCATGTTATGATATTAATAGAAGGAAATCGTCTTGAAATTTTNGGAAAAGGCGATTTCCTTTTTTAAAACATTTAAAAAGCCTTACTATACACTAAATTTTTTGAGGTGCGAATAATGGTGAAGTATAAGTGGATTGCAGAACAAATTCGAAATAGAATCATCAACAAAGAATATGATTCATCAAAGCCCCTTCCTGATCAGGAAAAATTGGCTAAAGAGTTTGAAACGAGCAGAGTGACCATTATTAAAGCACTCAATTTATTATCTATAGAAGGCCTCATTTATAGCAAACAAGGCTCTGGAACATTTGTAAGAAAAAATGCCTTGCAAATGTCTCAGCTTGATGCAAAAGCTGATGAATACATAGGATTAACAGAGCAAATAAAAGGGAATGGCAAAATTTCGAGTGTCATTATCTCCTTCAATGTCCGGTTTCCAAACGAGGATGAAGCAGAAAAACTAATGATTTCGAAGAACCAGCCTATTTATGATATCGTTCGCTTCAGACTGTTAAACGATGAACCATTTTTAATGGAGCATACGATTATGCCTGTACATGTAATCCCAGACATTACAGAAGAAATTTTACAAAAATCGATCTATCATTATATAAAAAATCATCTCAAGTTTAAAATCCTCGGAGCAAATAGGCGCATCCGCGCAGACCAGCCAGATGAACTTGATAAACAATATTTACAATGCACAGAACGTGATCCGGTTTTAGAAGTAATTCAAGTCGTGTATTTGGACAACGGCGTCCCATTTGAATACTCCCGTACTCGGCATCGTTATGATATGGGAGATATATTAGTGGTCGATATGAAGTATAAAAATTAACAAGCTGAAACTCTTATAAAAAAACAGAGCACATATCCTGTGCCCTGTTTTTTCCTTTTAAGAGAGTTTTCTTTTATATATCGCCCCAATTCAGATTGCTGGTATTAAGATTAAGCTATCCAGTCCATTAACTTCGCTTTGGAATGCATAAACAGGCTGGTAATAACCCTTTGAATCTAATTGATACATTAATTTTACATCACTATAGAAATTTAATGCTTGTAAAAAACCTTCTCATTAGGTTAAGTACAACTTTGTTCGTCTATTCTTTCGCTTGTTTTTTTGAGTTTTTTTTATATCTTCTCTCTGCAAAAAATAAAATGAAGCCGGCCACGATTGATAAAGTATAAAGAATCCCATAGATTAGTTTGTTTTTCATTTACGATTTCCTCCTTTATCGTTTTAATTTTCTTTCAATAAAAAAGAAAAATTTATAGGTTTATGATTTTAGTATAAGTTAGTTTTAAACAAAAAAAATCGTACATAAGGGCATAACCACATGTACGATTAGGCAATTTTTATTGAAAGTATCCTCTTTCTATCGCGACTGCTACAGCCTCTGTTCTGGAGTTAACCCCCATTTTATTAAATATGTTTGTAAGATGTGCCTTTACTGTTCGTTCTGAAATTCCAATATCAAACGCAATATCTTTATTTCGATAACCCTTTGCCGCTGCTTTCAGGATAAACAGTTCCTTTTCGGTAAGATTCGTTGTATTGTTGGATAAAGAAACTTCATTTGCTGTTTTTGCTTTTAGCACTCTTTCTAATATTTCGGGCTGTAGCAAGGTTTCCCCTCTTACTGCAGTTTCAATGGAACGGAATAAATTGTCTCTACTAGTATCCTTTAATAAATATCCCTTAGCACCTAATTCTAACCCTTTTATCATCCATTCGTCTTCATTATAAGTAGTTAAAATAATGATTGGAATATTCACCCTTAGCTCATTTAACTTGGTTATCGTGTCCAATCCATTAAGGACAGGCATATTTAAATCCATCAGTATGACATCTGGTTTCTTAACTTTCAGAATGTCTAATGCTTGGATTCCATTTTCAGCCTCACCAATTACTTGAAATTTATCGTTCGTTTCCAAGATTAACTTAAGGCCTTCTCTAACAACTAAATGATCGTCTACGATAAGTACATTATATGCTTCCATAAGCTTCCCCTTTTATTGGTACTTTCAATATTATTTCTGTTCCTATTCCGATATCTGAATTAATTTGTATTTCTCCACCTATTAGGCGTGCCCTTTCAAATAGTCCGATAAGGCCATATCTTCCAGCATGTTTACCAATGGATTTCTTCTTAAATCCAATCCCATTATCACTGATTTTGATTACTATCTCACTGTTAATTATTTTTATTTCCATTTTTACTTTTTCAGCATTGGCATGCTTCTTAATATTAGCTAAGCATTCACTAATAATATAAAGACAATTCTCCCTGACTAAATATGGGATATTAACAATTGGTTGTTCTAATAACTCCACATTAATCCTCGTCTCTTGTTTAAATACTTCCAGCTGTTCTAAGACTTGCTTATTAAAACTATTTTTTTCAACTGGTACTGATCGCAAATCATCAATGACTGTTCTAGATTTCCGTAAGGTTTCTCTAGCTTGTGCCATTGAATGCTGAATTATTTCATGTGATCTCTCTGTATTTCCATTTTGCAAATGCGAATCTACAGCTTCTAATTGCATAATTATACCTGCTAACCCTTGTGCTAACGTATCATGTAAATCCCTTGCCATTCTTTGCCTCTCATTAGCTAAGGTTAACTCTTCGACTCGCTTATGCACTAGTTCCAGGTCTTTTAGATAGTATGCCATTCTTATTCTGGCATTAACTTGCCGATTGTACATGACGGAATAAAATACTACTAAGGTTAAATTAAAAAAGAAAACCAGTATGAAAATCGGTAATTCACTTGAACCATAATTGAGCCATATGGCATTACAGTAAACTGCATATATTGCTATAAAAGCAATAAGCACTTTTTTCCAGCTATTAAAAATGGTTATACTTTGGGCGATTAACATTGGTAAAATTCCAACTAATAAAATCGGTATCCTAGTATGTAAGAAAAAAGACGATAAAAATAATAAAGAAATTTGCAGTATTATATAGAACCAGCTTTGTTTTTTCGACAGTTGTAATGAAACAGACAAATAGTACAGAAAAAAGTGAATGGCAGAAAATAAAGTTAATAGTACTATATCGTGTACTGTAGCATTTTCATATATCTGAATCGCAATTGCTACTACATATACTAGAACTATCCAAACCATATATGCAATCTTTGACAGTCCTATACCCTCTAATCTGTCATTAAAAGTAGTATTATCCATGAGCTAATTACCTCTTTCTATGAATGAACAACACATCTCATACGTTTATTATAGAAGTATCTACAACATATTCCTCTATTCTACTGCATTTGTACTAAAAGAAACAGCAGACTTGCGACTGCTGTTATCTCTTTATTATTTGACAGGATGTTCATAAAATACCTCTGTATTCTGAGGCTTTATAAGTCCATGTCCTTCTATATCCACATTTGGAATTCCTTTATTTAGCCACTTTGGCAAATACCACGCCTTATGCCCCATTAGTTTCATAATACTTGGAACAATTGTCATTCTAACTATAAAAGCATCAAATATAACGCCAAAGGTCATTGCTAATCCCATGGATTTGATCGTCTCCTCGCCAGAGAATATAAATCCCGCAAAAACAAATATCATGATGAGCCCAGCTGCGGTTACAACAGGACCACTATGCTTTAACCCTGCTTGGATTGCTTGAACCGGATTTTTTGTNAGTACATATTCTTCCCTCATCCGACTGACAAGGAATACTTGATAATCCATGGCTAGACCAAATAGTATACCTATTGATAAGATTGGCAAAAAGGCTAGTATTGGTCCTTCCTGAGGAATACTAAATAAATCGATCATATTTCCATCTTGTAAAATAAACACTGATAATCCTAATGTAGAAAACATCGTTAACAAGAAGCCTAATACAGCAACAATTGGAACTAACAAAGAACGGAAAACAATTGTTAGTAGTACAAACGCGAATCCAACTATTAATACGGCAAATATAGGTATTGCATCATTAAGACGATCTGAAATATCGATATTTACAGCTGTAGAACCAGTAACCAATAATTTAATATTCTTATCCGATAAGTCACGGACCTCTTGAACTAAATCTTTTGTGGCTGCATCATTAGGACCCGTTTTTGGGGTAACCGTAATAATTGCGTATTCTCCTTTTTCGTTAGGCATTGCTGGAGAAACACTTGATACATTGTCAAGCTGCTCGATATCTTTTACAGCTTTCTCTATTGTATTTTCCTTCTGTTTATCATCGACATTTGATGCATCTGCAACAATTGTTAGTTGGCCATTAAATCCTGATCCAAATCCTTGAGCTAATAAATCATAGGAACGACGTTCAGGTGTATCATGTCCTTTCATTCCGTCATTAGGCAGTCCTAATTCCATATGAAGAGAAGGAATGCTGATAAATAAAAGCATTAGAATACCAATTAAACTTAATTTTATCGGGTGCTTTGTTACCAATATTCCCCAGAAGTTACTATCTGCACTTTGTTTCCTCTGATTTTTCACTTTTTGATTTTTCGGAGCCATTCGCTTTCCAACCATAGATAATACCGATGGAACAAGCGTAATAGATACCAATACTGCCATAAGAACACTTAGTCCTGCTGTTAAGCCCATTGCAGACATAAAGGGAATGCCAACTACTGTCAGTCCACAAAGAGCAACGATAACCGTTAGCCCTGCAAATACTACTGCACTTCCTGCTGTTCCTGTTGCCCTTGCGATTGATTCAATCTTTGAGATGCCTTCCCCCAAAAATTGTCGATGCTTCGTAAAAATAAACAAAGCGTAATCTATTCCAACTGCAATTCCAATCATACCAGCTAAGGAGAGACTGACAGACGCTATATCGAAAATCTTTGTTGCCATCATGGTCAATCCAACACTAACACCTAACCCTAACAACGCTGTTAGTATAGGTAAGCCTGCTAGTAAGAAAGACGCAAAAGTAACTGCCAATACTACAAAAGCCAAGGCAATACCGACAACCTCAGAAACTCCACCTATTTGCATTTCAGACCCTTTTACATCACCAGTTAATTCCGTTTGTATTCCATTGTCTTTAGAAAAGGCAATACTCTCCTCGAGATGCTTATAGGAAGCATTTGATATATCATCCGCACCTTGATTATAAGTGATATCTGCATATGCTATCTTCTCATTTTCAGAGATTGTCCCCATATCGAAAGGATTGGTGATTGTCTTAACAGTCTTATCCTCTTTAATTATTTCTAATGTTGTTAATATGTTTTTTTGAGTTGATTCAGAAGTTACCTTATCACCGTCTTCGGTTCCAAATATAACACGTATTTTTCCATTATCAGGACCTTGCGGAAATTCGGCCTTTATTACAGTTAAGGCCTTTTCAGAAGGAGTATCAGGTATAGACATATCCTCAGAAAAAACAGGCTTCATTCCAATAGCAATAGCCATTGCACCGACTAAAAATAGAACCCATAATAACAGAACCTTTATTTTATTTATTGCAGACCATTTTCCTATTTTATATAATAGTTTCGACATAAATTTCTCCTTTCAATTAACTACTAGCTAATCATAAAGAAGATTTAAGCAAAAAAAATCGTCCAAAAGGGCAAGAAGTACATGTACTTTAGGGCAAACATTTTATGAAAAAGAAATCATTAATGTAAATATGTTAGGGTTTCTACAAACTCAACACTAAAAAGGACTTCAGAATATAAACCAAATAGCCCTTTTCTGATGAATTCGTAAAGTTATCCCTTTTGCCAGACGTAAAGATTCTACCCTTCCCTGTCTATAAAACGCAGGTATTATTCACATGGTTAAAGATACAAAGCCAAGCTATTCAGTTGAAAATTTTTAAGGACTTGTTAATGCCTGTTCTTTTTCATTCTTTCAATTAGATACTGTGCTCCGTACAATAGATAGGCTTTATAATGTATGTAAATAAAAAATTGAAAATAATTTATGCGGGTTAATTTTAAAATTTTCAGAAGTTTAAGCAAGGGCATTAACCCAAAAGCAAAGATTACATTTGCGACAAGATTAAGTAATAAAAATTTTTTGAAATTCCCATACGAGTATTTCAAAAAATAAAGTGACATAGGAATATAGGGTCCTATATCAAATGGAAGTTCATCTCTAATAAAAGCGGTTTTTTTATCATAAAATTCCCACCATCTTCTTTTATGAGCATATAGATGGTTTAATATTTCAAAAATGGCTATTAAGACACTAGCTAAAGAATAACGTTTCAAACTCTTTTTACCTATGAATAGCGCTCCTATCCAAGGAATTATTATTAGTATAAAATTAAATACTTTATGCCTGGTAGTAGCCATATTTCACCATTCCTTACTTATTTAAATTCTTTTTTAATATAACCAAGTTGTAGATAAAAATGTAATTTTCAATGGACCTCCGCTTTCCTAACAGCTACTTAAGAAAAGGTTTTTTTGTAGGTTTACACTTCATTTAGATTAAAACGCTTAAAGTGATTTGACTTTTATATGTATATATAAAAAAAGACACTCAAAGGAGTGTCTTAGAGTGTCAGCTTCTTTAATTTAGTTTAAGAAACAACGGAAATTCCAGCTCTTCTATCATTAAAATCATGATTAATAATTTCAACTAATTTAAATTCTTTGTTCTCATATTCGAATTTTAAAATGCAGCAATTCCCAATTTTCGCCTCTTGAGTAATAGTGCTAGTATGCTCCCAATATCTCATAAAGTTTCTGCAGGATGCTCCATGTGATACAGCTAATACTACTTCATTATCTTCTTCCATTATTTTTTGACAAGTTGCATTCATTCTTAGCTGTACTTCTTTTTGATCTTCGCCTCCATACTTAACAAAAAAATCATTATAAGGAAGTGGTGGGTTTAAATCTTCACTTTCTCCTTCAAATGTCCCAAAATTCCATTCCTTTAATCCTTTCAGTCTTGTATATGGAATTTTTGTTACAACTTCTAACGTGTCACTCGTTCTTTCTGACGTAGAACAATAAGCTTGATCAAAGATAATATGCTGATCATTAAAGTAATTTGCGGCAGCCTCTGCTTGTTTTATTCCCAATTCCGTAAGTGGAGAATCACACCAGCCTTGAATTTTTCTTCTTTTATTAAATAATGTTTGTCCATGTCTCATTAAATATAATGTCTTTTTCATGTATATCCACCTCTCCGAAGTCTAAAAACAATTAATAAAAAAGAAAAACACTTAAGCATACTTTGTTTAAAATTCCTTACTCCCATTATCCAACATATTCAAAAAAAGCGTTATCATAATAATCTTAAATCCTTGCCTAATGCTCTCAAATAATAACTTATTTCTAAAAAACTGTGGCAAATAAAAAAGAGGCTGGNACAAAACAAAAGATAACCTTTCTAAACACCAATAATAATATTACATACAAATTTAAAAAATGATGCTTGTGGCTGACTAAATAGAATATAGAGTTGAAGTTAGTTCGTTTCATTGCGCTGCACTAACATTTCTAATTATTGTATCAAAACTAAAAACAAAAAAACCGAACTTATTAATCAATAGCTGATTAATGAGATCGGTTTTTACGNAGATTCACATACTTATTTCCCAGACTCTTATTAAAAACAATAAATTTAAACACTGGGAAGCAAGCCGACATTATTTATCCTATAATGATGCGCTCTTTTGGATAGTGAAAAGGCTGTTTCATTGGTTTCCCTCCCATAAAGAACAAGAAGGTAAACATTCCGATTTTTCCTATAAACATTAAAATCATGATGACACTCTTGCCAATAATACTCAAATCTGGTGTAATTCCAAGCGACAGGCCAACTGTACCAAACGCAGAGGAAACTTCAAATAATATCTCCATTAAGGAAAAGGCTGTTTCGAAATAGGCCAGTATGAATACTGCCATAATACAAAGTATCATCCCTGTTGTGAATACGATGAATGACTTGATGATATCCTCTTCCTCAATCTCTCTTTTGAATATTTTTATGGTTCTATTGCCCTTCGAATAATTATAAATGGTTAACAGCATCACAGCAAACGTCGTAGTTCTTATCCCACCACCAGCACTNCTTGGAGATGCCCCTATGAACATAAAAATACAAAGTAATAAAATGGTTGGTACGGATAGCTCGTTTACATCGCTAATCGCCATTCCGCCAGTACGTGAAGATATGGAGTAAAACAAGGAATGAAAAAAGGACTGATGCCAATTCTTGTTTGCAAAGAAATGACTGTACTCAAACAAATAGATGAAAACTACTCCAATTACAATCAGAATGAAAAAAGTTGCAGTTGTAACTTTAGTGAACAAGGAGAACTGGAATGTACTCCTTCGCTTATGCCTGAACCACTGAATGAGCTCTATTAATACTGGAAATCCAAGTGATCCGATAATAAAGAGTACTATATTAATGAGTATGACAAAATAATCATCAGCGAACGGAATTAGTGATTTTCCCGTAATATCAAAACCAGCATTTGTCGTTGCAGCTACAGAGGCGAAAAAACCTTGTAAATAAGCCTCTTGCCATGTGGAAAAATACTTTAAAAAATAGGTGCCGAATACAACAGCCCCAAATAGCTCAACAATGACAAAAACATAGAAAATCATTCGTATGAGCCGAACAATTCCAGAAAAAGTCGGGCTGTTTTGTTCTGTCGTCATAAGTATCCTTGCTCTAAGTCCTATCCTTTTTCCAGATAAAAGCCAAAGAATTGTACCGAAAGCCATCACTCCAATACCACCAAATTGGAGGATGATGGCAAAAATAAACGTACCCGGAACACTAAGGAGCTGACTCACATCTACCGTAGATAATCCTGTAACAGTTACCGCACTGATAGAAATGAATACCGCATCAATAAATGCAAGCTCTGTATTTCCTTTTTGGGTGATGGGCAGCAGCAATAAAATGGTTGAAACCATCACAGCTACTAAATAATAAAATACAATTAACTGAGCTGCAGATAGTCGTTTTGTGAAAATCTTTATTTTACTATTCATTTTTCTCCAACTTCTTTATGTTTTGTACATATATTTTGTCCGTTAAAAAAGATAATAAACGAAACAGGGTGTGAGATTAGGAAGGTTTTCTTTTTTATTCCTTTTAAATATAGCATTTTCCACTCAGTCGAATTTATCCAAATGTGAAACAGGTTATTAATCCTATAGGTATTCTTCACTTGAACAGTTACCTAATAAGTAACCTGCTTGTTCAATAAAAATGTAACATACTTCTTCATCTGAATTTTTGAACATTCCGAAAAAGTCCGATATTACTACGCGATTCATGGTCTTAATTGACTAAATTCTATGACATTTTTGTGTATTAAAATCTGTGGTAATCTCTCTTTCTTTCCAAACATGCAGAAACGAGAAAGGATGCAGTTAATAAAAAATCTAACCCCTTCTCTAGATTTTTTTATAAAGTTTTTGTAAGTCACTCTGTAATCGTAATAAATAACCTTTAATCAAACAGTTTAAAAAAATTATGTAATTTATAACTTATATTCAGCTGTCATTAGTTTCTCTCAGGGTTTTTATTATGAATAGGTTGCTGACCAACTAAAAGCCCTGGAAGTGTATGTCGGTATTCTTTTGGTGTACATAATGTTTTTTTAATGAAGTTCCGATTAAATGAGCGTATGTTTTCATATCCACAAAGATAAGCAATCTCCGTAATATTTTTTTCTGTTGTTCTGAGCAGATGGCACCCATAGCTAATACGTGTATCATTTAAAAACTCGGTGAAAGATGTTTTAACATGGGCATTAAAATATTTGGAAAGGTAATTATAACTATATCCAAGTTTAACGGCTATACTTTGTAAAGTAATAGGTTCTGTAAAATGTTCCTGTATGTAGGTTAGCAGGGTGTGAAGTAACGCTGAGTCTTTTTTTTCGGTTTTAATGAGGGTCGTTTGTGCCATTAGCTCGGCTAATAATAAGTAAAGACTCGCTTTTTGTTCTAAAAGGTTGAAGTCATCTTTAAAGAGTGTTTTGGAAACGAGCATTTTTGCCTGTACAGATAGGTCGAAAACGGGGTTTTCAAGGGAACGATTTTCTATCATGCTTTGGAAGGTCGTTACATAATCGGGTGAAAAGATACATATTTTGGCTCTGGATTGTGATACTGTCGCAATGGAATGAATTTCATTCGGTAAAATTAGTAAATATTGTCCAGTATGTAAATGAAAGTTTTTTTGTTCAATCATGACGTCCATTTCTCCACCAACGACAAAGATTAATTCAAAACAACGATGAAGATGGCTTGGAAAGTTTAAATTGGTAGAATCATAGTTTGAAATGAAATCAAAATGGTGGGATTCATATAATAACATGAAAGATTCACCCTTTCCTAATAGGATAATTTTTGTCTAGGATTATATAAGTTTTATCTTGTTGTGTCAAACGAAAAAGTGATACATTTACCAATAATAGACATACATTTAATAAGATTTGTCTATTTCTCGCGGGTATCCCCCCTATTCACTGCTGTGACAATTCGTATCACCGCTTTTTCTTAATGCTCTAAGATTGGAAGAGCGGGAATGATTTGTTTATCATTCTATATCTTTCCTAGTCTAACATTATCAAAGGAGATAACTATGGAGAAAATTAGAATTGGAATGGTTGGTTATAAATTCATGGGGAAGGCACACAGTCATGCATACCAGGATCTTCCCATGTTCTTCCCGGATATTATTCATCCTGAAATGAAGGTCATATGCGGTCGTGATGAAAAAGGTGTCTCTCTTGCCGCCAAACAATTTGGCTGGCAAGAATATACAACTGACTGGAAGTCCTTATTAGAAAGAGACGATATTGATTTAATCGATATCAATGCACCAAGTGATGTACATAAAGAAATAACAATAGCTGCAGCAAAAGCAGGCAAGCATGTTTTTTGCGAAAAACCGTTAGCGCTTACATTATCAGACTCTAGAGAAATGCTTGAAGTGGTTGAGGCTGCTGGGGTAAAACATTTGGTTGGCTTTAACTATCGCTTTGCTCCTGCTGTTATGCTGGCAAAAAAGCTGCTGGAAGAAGCTAGACTTGGTGANATTTATCATTTCAGGGCCTGTTTTTTACAGGATTGGCTTGTCGATCCTAACTTTCCCCTTGCCTGGAGATTNCAGAAAGAAGTTGCCGGTTCAGGTTCACACGGAGACCTCGGAGCTCATTTGATTGATTTGGCCCATTACCTTATTGGTGATATGGAAGAAGTAATTGGTATGAGTGAAACCTTTATTAAAGAGCGGCCAATTCCTTCCCAAATGTCCGGTTTAACTGCAAAAGGCAGCAGTCGTGATGAGAAAGCTCCTGTAACAGTGGATGATGCTACCCTCTTCCTAGCTCGTTTTGCAAATGGGGCATTAGGAAGCTTTGAAGCTACACGTTATGCTGCAGGTCATCGCTGTACAAATTCATTTGAAATCAATGGAAGTAAAGGCAGTGTTATTTTTGACTTTGAGCGAATGAATGAACTGCAGGTTTATTTTACTGATGATAAAGAGGATGTACAGGGATTTCGCCGAGTGTTAGCGACTGATTCAAGCCATGCTTTCGCTCAAAATTGGTGGCCCCCGGGACATACGATTGGCTATGAACACACGTTTATTCACGAAGTAGTAGAACTTATGGAGTCTTTTCGCGAGAATCGTCAGCCTGTTCCGAACTTCCGTGATGGCGTAAAGTGTCAAGAAGTTTTAGAAGCGGTTGATTTATCGATTGAGAAACGTCAATGGATTCGGATTTCTGATGTTTAAAATACATTATGGAAGTGTGGGGTTGAGCTATGAAAAAATCAGCTTTAATTGTTTGGGGCGGATGGGATGGCCATCAGCCTGAACAAGTAGCAGACATTTTTAAAAAAATTCTTGAAGAAGAAAACTTCCAAGTAGAGGTTTCCAATTCACTAGACTCTTATGCAGATAAAGAAAGGTTAATGTCATTTGACTTGATTGTTCCTCACTGGACAATGGGGCAAATTGAAAGAAAGTACGTCTTAAATATCTCTGAAGCAGTGGCAGCAGGTGTCGGTTTAGCTGGCTGTCATGGTGGAATGTGTGACTCTTTCCGTAACAATGTTGACTGGCAGTTTATGACCGGAGGAAATTGGGTCGCTCATCCTGGCAATGACGGGGTGGAATATACTGTTAACATTAAACACTCCTCCAGCCCGCTATTAAAAGGTATTTCTGATTTTAAAATTGCAAGTGAGCAATATTATCTTCATTATGATCCGGCAGTAGAAGTATTAGCAACTACGCGTTTCCCAGTGTTTGATGGTCCTCATTCTGCAAACAAAGCAGTCGATATGCCAGTTGTCTGGACAAAACGCTGGGGACACGGAAATGTATTTTATAATTCATTAGGTCACCAGGCAAATATTGTGGCAATGCCGGAAATCTCTCTTATTATGCGGCGAGGGTTTTTATGGGCCGCTTCTGGGAAGGCACAGGCCGAGAATTCAGCTGTAAATACGAGCTACAAAAATGTACGTACCTATACTGGTATGGGAGACAGCCAATAAA
>Ga0058696_1000130_pt1 | contig 31242 bp, 27 predicted proteins | sample AgamicMgSfrz_FD_55077 | JGI IMG/M metagenome (GOLD analysis project Ga0058696, IMG submission 55077) | Agave microbial communities from Guanajuato, Mexico - Mg.Sf.rz | ecosystem: Host-associated > Plants > Phyllosphere > Phylloplane/Leaf | place: Guanajuato, Mexico | collected 2012-05-30 | reverse complement strand
CCGGCCAGCATGATCAGCACGAGCACGACCCAGTTGAACTTGTTCGTGTACGTCATCGCATAGTGGTTCGACAGCATCGCGAACACGACCGGCAGCGTGAAGTACGTGTTGTGCACCGAGCGCTGCTTGCCGCGCTTGCCGTAGATCGGGTTCGGTTCCTCGCCCTTGAGCATCTTGTCGACCATCTTGCGCTGGCCCGGGATGATCACGAAGAACACGTTCGCCGACATGATCGTCGCGAGCATCGCGCCGACGATCAGGTAGGCGGCACGGCCCGAGAAGATGTGGCACGCGAGGTATGCCGCGACGACGACGTAGAGGCCGACGCAGATGCCGAGCACGCGATCGTTGGTGCCGAGAATGCGGCACAGCGAGTCGTAGACGATCCAGCCGGCCGCGAGGAAGCCGAGCGCGGACGCGACGGCGACCACCGGGCCCATGTCGAGCACGTTCTTGTCGATCAGGTACGTATTCGGGGCAAGCAGGTACAGCACGAGGAACAGCGTGAAGCCCGACAGCCACGTCGTGTACGACGGCCACTTCGACCAGTGCAGGTCATCGGGCATTTCCGGCGGGGCGACCGTGTACTTCTGCATGTTGTAGAAACCGCCGCCGTGGACGTGCCACAGCTCGCCGAACACCCCGCGCTTGCGCTGGTTCGGGTCGGTCGGCGGTTTCAGGCTGTTGTCGAGCGCGACGAAATAGAACGACTCGCCGATCCACGCAATGGCGACGATGACGTGCAGCCATCGCAGCGCGAGGTTCAGCCAGTCGGTGATGAAGCCTTCCATGAAACTCCTCCAGACTCAGATCGTTTGTCTTGATGCAGGCGCTGCTTCGATTGTCAGCTGCCGCGATAGGTGCTGTACGACCACGGCGATACGAGCAGCGGCACGTGGTAGTGCGAGCCGGTGTCGGCGATGCCGAAGCGGAGCACGACGCGGTCGACGAAGCGGGGTTCGGGCACCTTCACGCCGAGCGCCGCGAAGTAGTCGCCGGCATGGAATACGAGTTCGTATTCGCCGGCGGCGAGCGCCGCGCCCTCGAGCAGGGGTTCGTCGCAGCGGCCGTCGCTATTGGTCAGCACGGTCTTGATCGCGCGGCGCGATTCGCCGTCCAGCGCGTAGAGGTCCACCTTGATGGCAGCGCCGGGGCGACCGTGTGCCGTATCGAGTACGTGGGTAGTGAGCTTTCCCATTCGTTGTTCCTTGTGTGAATGCGAGGTTCGGCGGCGACTCGATCCATGACTGTGCGGCGGATCGAGGCTCCACGTCACGTGGCTACATACCCGTCGGCGAGAGTGAAGCGAGCGCCGTGCAGGCATTGTAAAAAGGTTCCCCGCACAAATACGGGCGCGATATCGAAGATAATGCGCCGCGCATGAGCGGCTGTCGACGGCCCGCCGGACAGGGCTTCGCGCGCCGGTTGCGAGCGCCCGGTGGGGCGGCGGGCGGCGTACCATACCAAATCGCTGAAGGGCGGTATTCCGGATCGCGTATTGTGCGCGGCACGCGCTTGGGCGATCCTCCCGCCGTGCGCGTCGGCCGGTGGCCGGCGCGTACCCCGAAGACGGCGAGCACGCCGGGTAACCGGGCCAGGGCGTTCGAACGGACGCAGGCACCGGGGCGTGCCGCGATTCAGCGTTCGAACGGCTGTGTGACCGCTTCCAGGGCAGCCCTGGAGGCAGACCGACGCGGAGAACGCATGAATCTCGAGCAGCACGCTGGCGCACGCGCGCCGAACCCTTCCTCATCCCGCCCGAAAACCCTGCTGGTCAAGCATGCCGACGTGCTCGTGACCATGGACGACACGCGCCGCGAGCTGCGCGACGCGGGGCTCTACATCGAAGACAACCGGATCGTCGCGGTCGGCCCGAGTGCCGAACTGCCCGACACGGCCGACGAAGTGCTCGACCTGCGCGGCCACCTGGTGATCCCGGGGCTCGTGAACACGCACCACCACATGTACCAGAGCCTCACGCGCGCGGTGCCGGCCGCGCAGAACGCCGAGCTGTTCGGCTGGCTCACGAACCTCTACCGGATCTGGGCGCACCTGAACCCCGAGATGATCGAGGTGTCGACGCTCACCGCGATGGCCGAGCTGCTGCAATCGGGCTGCACGACGTCGAGCGATCATCTGTACATCTACCCGAACGGCAGCCGGCTCGACGACAGCATCGGCGCGGCGCAGCGGATCGGCATGCGTTTTCACGCGAGCCGCGGCGCGATGAGCGTCGGCCAGCGCGATGGCGGGCTGCCGCCCGATTCGGTCGTCGAGCGCGAACCCGACATCCTGCGCGACGCGCAGCGCCTGATCGAGACCTATCACGACGAAGGCCGCTACGCGATGCTGCGCGTGGTGGTCGCGCCGTGCTCGCCGTTCTCGGTGAGCCGCGAGCTGATGCGCGACGCGGCCGTGCTCGCGCGCGAATACGGCGTGTCGCTGCACACGCACCTCGCGGAGAACGTCAACGACATCGCGTACAGCCGCGAGAAGTTCGGGATGACGCCCGCCGAATATGCGGAAGATCTCGGCTGGGTCGGCCACGACGTGTGGCATGCGCACTGCGTGCAGCTCGACGATGCGGGCATCGGCCTCTTTGCACGCACCGGCACGGGTGTCGCGCACTGTCCGTGCTCGAACATGCGGTTGGCGTCCGGCATCGCGCCGGTGAAGAAGATGCGGCTCGCGGGCGTGCCGGTCGGGCTGGGTGTCGACGGTTCCGCGTCGAACGACGGCGCGCAGATGGTGGCCGAGGTACGTCAGGCGCTGCTGTTGCAGCGCGTCGGCTTCGGGCCCGACGCGATGACCGCGCGCGAAGCGCTCGAGATCGCGACGCTCGGCGGCGCGAAGGTGCTGAACCGCGACGACATCGGCGCGCTGAAGCCCGGCATGGCCGCGGATTTCGCCGCGTTCGACCTGCGTCAGCCGCTGTTCGCGGGCGCGCTGCACGATCCGGTCGCGGCGCTCGTGTTCTGCGCGCCGTCGCAGACGGCGTACACGGTGGTGAACGGGAAGGTGGTGGTGCGGGAAGGGCGGCTCGCGACGCTCGATCTGCCGCCGGTGATCGAGCGTCACAACGCGCTGGCGCAGGCGCTCGTGGAAGCGTCGCGCTGACGCGTCGGCGGGGAGGTCGCGCAGCACGTTGCGCAGCGGGGCGCGGCCATTGTGGCCACCACCCGTCGCGCAACGCGCCGTGGTCACGCGTAACGGCGCGACCGGCGCACGCGTGGTGCGCCGTATGCGACTACGCCTCGATCAGCGTGCGGGTGGCTTCGGCGACGAGGCTGCGCAGCCAGCGCACTTCGTCGGAGTAATGGCAGCGTTCGTGCCACAGCTGGTAGTACTGCATCGGCGGGAAGTCGAGCGGCGCCGGCACGACGGACAGCGGCAGGAACTTCGCGTAGTGATCGGCGAACAGCCGCGTGGTCGTGAAGATCAGGTCCGACTTCACGAGCACGTACGGTGCAAGGTTGAAGTACGGCAGCGTGACGACCACGTGACGCTTGAGCCGTTCGCGCGCGAGATGCACGTCGATCGCGCCGCGCTGGCCGACCGAGTACGGCGTCGGCGCGAGATGCGGCGCGTTCAGGTACTGGTCGAGCGTGAGCCCGCCGCGTTTCGCGAACGGGTGCGTGTTGCTCATCAGGCAGACGATTTCATCGACGAACAGGTTCGACAGATGCAGTTGCTCCGGCGGCTCGGGCCAGTTGCCGACGACGATGTCGAGCTTGCCGTCTTCCAGCGCGAGCTCGTAGTCGAACGCGGGGCCGAGCGAATGGAACTCGAGCGTCGCGTTCGGCGCGGCCAGGCGAAAGCGTTCGACGACGGTCGGCACGAACAGCACGTTCAGGTAGTCGGGGCAGCCGATCCGGTAGCAGCGGATCGACGTGGCCGGGTCGAAGTTGTGCTGCTGGAACTTGATGCGCTCGATTTCGCGCAGCGCGTTCTGCACGGGCTCGAGCAGGCGCAGCCCGTATTCGGTCGGCACCATGCCGGATTTGCCGCGCACCAGCAGCGGATCGCCGGTGATGTCGCGCAGGCGCCGCAGCGCGGCGCTGATCGCCGGTTGCGACTGGTTCAGTTTGACGGCCGCGCGCGTGACGCTGCGCTCCATCAACAAGGTGTGCAAGACGCGCAAGAGGTACGTGTCGATCGCCTCGCGTTGCTGACTCATGTTATCTCCGGTTTATATGGCTGGGCTGATCGAGGGGTGGGGTGGGTATATCGTTTTTAATATGAACGAAAATCAGCGTCAAGAGATGGATACCCGCAGGTACGCGCCGGCCGGGCTGCGACAAGGGGCCTGAACGGGGGGGATGCGGGGCGCGCGGCGCCGCGCGGACACGCAGGGCGCGAATCCGGATCGCGGCGCGGCGGATGAGGCGGCGGGGGCGCGTCAGTCGTCGATGCGCATGCCGACCTTCAGCGTGACCTGCCAGTGCACGACCTGATCGCCTTCGATGTGGCCGCGCGTTTCGGTCACCTGGAACCAGTGCAGGTTGTGCAGCGTCTTGCCGGCTTTCGAAATCGCGTTGCGAATCGCGTCGTCGCTCGATTGCCGCGACGAACCGGTCAGTTCGATCAACTTGTACACGTGGTCGCTCATGATGCCTCCCTGGGATATCGGTCTGTATTGCCGGTGCAAGCCGCGGTCCCGAAGCGGTCCCGCTACGGCGCCGTGCGTGCCCGGCTTCTTGAGTGATAGGTATGATGGGCGGCAAGTGCAACCCATATCGGAGACGAGGAACATCGTGGAAGTCGGATTTTGCGGACCGGGATTGATGGGCGCGCCGATGATTCGGCATTTGCTGGCGGCCGGGCATCGCGTCAGCGTATGGAATCGCTCACGCGACAAGGCCGAGGCGCTGGTGAAGGACGGCGCGCAGGTGGTCGGCACGCCGCGCGAGCTGGCCGAGCGCGTCGAGACGGTGTTCGTGTGCGTGCTCGACGGTCGTGCGGTCGGCGACGTCGTGTTCGGTGAGCACGGGCTGCTTTCCGGGGGCGTGAGCACGCGCCGCCTGCAGCGCATCGTCGATCATTCGAGCATTCCGCCCGCCGCCACGCGCGACTACGCGGCGCGCGCGGCCGCGCTCGGCGTCGGCTGGGTCGACGCGCCGGTGTCCGGCGGCGTGCCGGGCGCGCAGGCCGGCACGCTCGCGGTGATGGCCGGCGGCCGCGCGGCCGATCTCGACGCGGTGCGCCCGCTGATCGACACGTATGCGTCGCGCATCACGCACATGGGCGACGCGGGCGCGGGCCAGACCGCGAAGCTGTGCAACCAGGCGATCGTCACCGCGACGGTGACCGCGATCGCCGAGGCGGTCGGGCTGGCGCAGGCGAGCGGCATCGACGCCGCGCGCCTGGCCGAGGCGCTCGCCGGCGGCTGGGCCGATTCGGTGCTGCTGCAGACGTTCGTGCCGCGCATGACGTCGGGCGGCCATCCACCGATCGGCGCGCTGAGTACATTTCAGAAGGATGTCGATGCCATTGCCGACGCCGCGCGCGACACGGGCGCGGTGATGCCCGTGTCGGCCACCGTGCAGCAGGTGCTGAGGCTCGGCGCCGCGCAGGGGCTCGCCGGCGCCGATTTCGCCGCGTTCATCGACATCGTGCGGCCGAACAACGGCCGTCAGCAGGTGTCGTGACGGGCAAGCGGGGCATGTGAATAGCAGATGGGCCGCGCGGAGGCGGCCCATCGAATGACTGGCGGATCAGCCGAGCGAGCGGGGTGTCGTGTCGCCCGCGTTCTGGCGGCCGAGGCCGCCGCGCAGACTCGCCTTCGTGCCTGCACCAAACTCGGGCAGGATGCGCGCACGCGCACGGCTCGCGAAGACGAGGAAGCCGAAGCCGTTCGCTTCGTACCAGTAGCCGCCGTTCTCGAGGCCGTCGAGCGGCTGCTCGAGCGCGTTGGCGATCGATTCGATGCAGCGCTTGCGCAGCTCGGCAATGGCCGGATAAGGCGGCTGCGCGCCGCGCACGCTGCACAGGAGCACGTCGAGGCCGGGCAGCACGTGCGCATAGAGGACGGGTTCGTCCTGCGCGCGGGCGCGGGCAATCTTGGTGTCGAGCTGGGCAAACGGCTTCGAGTGGCGCAAGACCGCGAGGAACGATTCCTGGCCATCCTGCGGCGCACGCCGACGTTTTTTCGGGAAGGACATAAACACTCGCCTCAAAAACAATTGCAAGAAATGCGGCACTTTCATGCGACCCACTCCCGGCTATGTACGCCGCATGTCGATCCTTTATAGCACACGAAAATGCTGCATTCGTGCAGTACGACGATCAATGTCTCCCGTCGACCTGCTCGCCATGATCGACACAGCCAGCGTCTTGGCGCCCGTACTGTCGTTTAGTCTCCATCATAGACCTGCTTTTCCCGCGCGTGCATTCGCTCGTCACAAAAAAGTGAGATACGCCGCATGCGGCGGTGCATCGCGTGCGCAATAAAAAGGCCCGCACGGGGCGGGCCTGGCGGGCGGCGCGTGAGGCGCTCAGCGCTGCTTCAGCGAATCGCGGATCTCGCGCAGCAGCACGACGTCTTCCGGCGTCGCGGCCGGCGCGGCTTCTTCCGGCTTGCGCAGCTTGTTGATGAATTTCACCATCAGGAAAATGATGAACGCAAGGATCACGAAATTGATCGCCACCGTGATGAACGAGCCGTAGCCGAATGCGGCGACGCCCGCGGCCTGCAGGTCCTTGAACGAATCGGGATTACCCTTGAACGACGGGGGGATGGTGCCGAGCAGAACGAACTTGTTCGAGAAATCCAGACCGCCGGTCAGCACACCGATGACCGGCATGATGAGGTCTTTCACGACCGAGTCGACGATCTTCGAGAACGCGCCGCCGATGATCACGCCGACGGCGAGATCCATCACGTTGCCCTTGACGGCGAACTCCTTGAATTCCTTGATGATGCTCATGAGCGGCTTTCTCCTGGTTGGGGCGAGGGAGGCGTGCCGCGACGCGCAGGATTGCTTTGCGTCGAATGAGGTCGGTGGCACGCCGATGGCCGCATGATAGCGAACGTGCCCCATTGCCGGTAGTCCATCTTGAAATGATTGACAAATCCGCGCGTCGGGCGCGGCCGGTCATGCAGGCGGGCGTGGCGGGGGAGGCCGGGCGTCGACGCGCACGTCGACGTCCGGTGTGCGGGGGCTCAGGTGTTGTCGTCGGTCCAGCCGTCGTCGTTGCTGCCGAGGTCCATCCCGCCGCCGCCGCTGCCGTCGCTCCAGTTCGAATCGTCGCCGCGGCCGAGGTCGAAGCCCGGGTCGGCTTCCTGCCTGCGGTGGTCGCCGTCGACGATCACGTCGCGTTCGACTACGCGTTCGCGGCCGCCCGACATCGCTTCGCCGAGCAGCACGCCGGTCAGGAGCCCGCCCATGCCGCCGCCGAAACCGCCGCCTTGCTGGATCACGACGGGCGGCTGCTGTTGCGGATAGGGCTGTTGCGGCGGGTAGGGCTGTTGCTGATACGGCTGGCCTTGCGCGCCCGTCATGCGATCGGCTTCCTGCGCGTACACGGAGCCGCTGCCGTTCGCCGGCGCCGCGGGCTGCGCGGCCGGGTCGGGGCGGCCTTCGACGCGCGCCTTCACGCTCGCGTGGCGCTGTTCGAGCTCGTCGACGCGATACGGCGGCACCGGATTCTTGCCGTTCGACAGCGTCTCGACGAGCGTGCGCGCGTCGTTCTCGATCGCTTCGAGTTCGCCGGTCAGCGCCGCGGTGCCGGGCGCCGTCGACAGTTTCGCATCGAGCTTCAGCGGCCGGATGTCGTTCAGCACGTCGGTCGCGCGCTTGAGCTGCGTGCGGCGTTCGTCGTCGGCGCGGCCGTTGTCGGCCGTGCGCGCGCGCCGCAGTGTCCAGCGCAGCACCAGCGCGATCACGGCGACGATCAGCCCGAGGCCGATCCACATGCCGGTCGACGGGCCGTGTTTTTCGGCCGGTGCGACGGCGGGGGCGAGCCCCGGCTGCAGCGTGCCGGCCTGCGTGGCCGACGGCGGGTTGCCGCTCACGCGCGCGGCGTCGGCGCGAATGCGCGACTCCGTTTGCGCGAAGCGCGACGCGTCGGTGAACTTCAGTTGCGGATCGAGCGATTTGGCCCGCTGCAGTTGCGCGAGCGCGTCGGACGCGCGGCCTTCGCGGTCCAGCACCTGCGCATACAGGTAGCGCGCGTGCGCGTTGTTCGGATGGGCGTCGATGACTTGCGACAGCTGCGTGTCGGCTTGCTGCCAGTTACGCTGCGCGATCGATTGCTCGACCTGCTGCAGCGACGGGACCGCAAACGCGGCGGACGACAGCAACATCAGCGAGAGGCCGAGTGCGGCGAGAGATTTCTTCATGGTCGAACCGGGCGCACGCGCCCGTCTCCTGACGATCGGTTCGCGCCGCGCGCCCGGGCCGGGGCGCGGCGCGGTGGCCCGCGGCGGGTTACTGCGCGGGCGTATCGAGCTGCTTCTTCAGCGCGGCGAGGCGATCTTCCACCGACGGGCCCTTGTTCAGCGCGGCGAGCTTGTCGTCGAGCGCCTTGCCGCTCGACGTGTCGGCCGAATTGAGGCGTGCGTCCGAGCGCGCGTTCTGCAGCGCGACCTTGTCCTCGAGCTTCTGGAAATCCTCGGACAGGTTCTTGCCGCCGATCCCGCCCAGCGCGCTGGCTGCGACGTCCTTCGCCTGCGCGATTTCCTGCTTCGCCTGCAGGATGTTCGAGCGTGCGTTCAGATCGTTGCGGCGCTGGCGCATGTCGGCGATCTGCCCCTTCAGCTTCTCGACCGACGGCTCGAGCGTCGTCAGCTCGGCCGCGAGCGCGTCGCGCTCGGCTTCCGCGTTCGACTGGGCCGCGAGCGCCTCGCGGGCGAGCGCTTCGTCGCCGCCCTGCAGCGCGCGCTTCGCGCCGTCCTCGTACTTCCTGACCTTGTCGTCGGCCGCATCGCGCTTGCTGCGCTGGGTCGCGACCTGTGCCTCGATTTCGATCAGCGAATTCTCGGCACGGCCGATGCTGTCGTCGAGCTCCCGCACGATCTGCCGTGCGTCGCGCGACGGATCCTGTACCGAATCGGCCGCATCGTTCAGCAGGCCTTTGATCGTGCGCGAAATAGAGTCGAAAAGCGACATGAAATCCTCCGTGGTTGAAAGGCGCCGCGTGACCGCGGCAATGCCCGTCGCGAGCCGGTTCCGGCCCGCGTGAGCCGGCGGATATTACACCACCGGTTCACTTAAATACGGCTTAAACGCGCGAGTTCAAGCGGCTCGCGCATCAGGACGCCAAACCTTTCGCGACTGAAAGAAATTCGCCCGTGCGTGCCGTATCGCGTGTCCATCATAGGCCGAGGATGCCGACAATACGTTCCGCAAATCACGGCATTGCGGGAATTTTTACAAAAAATCGCGAAGGCGCCCGGTCGATTTCATTAAAATGCGCTGTCACGTCGCGGGAACGGATCGCCGCGCGGCGGGGTCTGTCGACGTGACAGCCGCATCTCGATGCACCCACTCTGATTCATCCGCTTGCATTTCCGCATGCGTCCGAGGGCGCCACGTACGCCCGCCATTCCGACATGCCAATTATCAAACGACCGCCTTCTTCTTCCGACAGGAACGAGCCCCACTACACGCTGCGCCGTTCGCCGTCCGGAGCCTATTACCCCGATGACGACGATCGCGACGACGGCCGCCGCGCGCAGCAGCGCAGCGGCGGCGGAGGGCGCCGGCGCACGTTCGGTTCGCGCATCGCGCTGTGGTTCGTCGGCCTGTTCGCGACGCTCGCGGTCGTCGGCGCGCTGATCGTCGGCTACGCGCTGGTCGTGATGGCGCCGCAACTGCCGTCGCTCGATGCGCTGACCAACTATCAGCCGAAGGTGCCGCTGCGGGTGTTTACCGCCGATCACGTGCTGATCGGCGAGTTCGGCGAGGAGCGCCGCAGCCTCGTGCGCTTCCAGGACATTCCCGACGTGATGAAGAAGGCCGTGCTCGCGATCGAGGACTACCGCTTCTACGAGCACGGCGGCGTCGATTTCCTCGGCATCCTGCGCGCGGGCGTGGCCGACCTGATGCACGGCGGCGCGCGCCAGGGCGCGAGCACGATCACGATGCAGGTGGCGCGCAACTTCTTCCTGTCGAGCGAGAAGACCTACACGCGCAAGATCTACGAAATGCTGCTCGCGTACAAGATCGAGAAGGCCCTGACGAAGGACCAGATTCTCGAGCTGTACATGAACCAGATCTATCTCGGCCAGCGTTCGTACGGCTTCGCGGCCGCGGCGCGCGTGTATTTCGGCAAGGACCTGAAGGACATCACGCTCGCGGAAGCGGCGATGCTCGCGGGGCTGCCGAAGGCGCCGTCCGCGTACAACCCGGTCGTGAATCCGAAGCGTGCGAAGGTGCGTCAGGAATACATCCTGAAGCGCATGCTCGACATCGGCTACATCACGCAGCCGCAGTACGACGAGGCTATCAAGGAAGAGATCCACGTGCGCACGCCGGGCAACCAGTACGCGGTGCACGGCGAGTACGTCGCCGAGATGGTGCGGCAGATGATGTACCAGCAGTACAAGGACGAAACCTACACGCGCGGGCTGACCGTCACGACGACGATCAACTCGGCCGACCAGGAAGCCGCGTATCAGGCCGTGCGTCGCGGCATTCTCGACTACGAGCGCCGTCACGGCTATCGCGGCCCCGAAGCGTCGATCAACCTGCCCGCGGCCGGCGACGAACGCGACGAGGCGATCGACGATGCGCTCGCTGATCACCCGGACAACGGCGACCTGCAATCGGCGGTCGTGCTGTCGGCATCGCCGAACGCGGTCGAGGTGCAGTTCGTCGGCGGCGCGACCACGACGATCGGCCCGGCCGGGCTGCGCTTCGTGTCGGCCGCGCTGGGCGCCCGTGCGAACAACACGCTGCGCATCAAGCCCGGCTCGGTCGTGCGCGTGCTGAAGGACGGCAAGACGGGCTGGCAGGTGGTGCAGCTGCCGCAGGTCGAAGGCGCGCTCGTCGCGATCGCGCCGCAGGACGGTGCGATCCGCTCGCTCGTCGGCGGCTTCGACTTCAACAAGAGCAAGTTCAACCACGTGACGCAGGCGTGGCGGCAGCCGGGCTCGTCGTTCAAGCCGTTCATCTACTCGGCGTCGCTCGACAAGGGGCTCGGGCCGGCGACGATGATCAACGACGCGCCGCTGTACTTCCCGCCGAGCGTGCCGGGCGGCACCGCGTGGGAGCCGAAGGACGACGACCAGCCGGACGGCCCGATGACGATGCGCACCGGCCTGCAGCGTTCGAAGAACCTGGTGTCGATCCGGATCCTCGCGTCGATCGGCACGCAGTACGCGCAGCAGTACGTGACGCAGCGCTTCGGTTTCGATCCGGCGAAGACGCCGCCGTACCTGCCGATGGCGCTCGGCGCGGGCCTCGTGACGCCGCTGCAGCTCGCGACCGGCTACGCGGTGTTCGCGAACGGCGGCTACAAGGTCGATCCGTACCTGATCGCCGAAGTCGACGACGCACGCGGCCAGCCGCTGCAGAAGTCGCAGCCGGTGGTCGCGGGCGGCACGGCGCCACGCACGATCGAAGGTCGCAACGCATACGTGATGAACAGCCTGCTGCATTCGGTCGCGACGGCCGGCACGGGCGCGGGCACCAATGCGCTCGGCCGCAACGACCTGCAGGGCAAGACGGGTACGACGAACGACGCGAAGGACGGCTGGTTCGCCGGCTATCAGCAGTCGCTCGTCGCGGTCGCGTGGATGGGCTTCGACCAGCCGAAGAGCCTGGGCAGCCGCGAATTCGGCGCGCAGCTCGCGCTGCCGATCTGGGTGAACTACATGCGCACCGCGCTGAACGGCGTGCCCGAGCAGCAGATGCCGATGCCGGACGGCCTGACGACGATCGACGGCGAGCTGTACTACGCCGATCGCACGCCGGGCAACGGCTTCGTCGCGAACGTCGACATCAACCCGGCGGAGAACGCGATCAGCGCGAACGACGCCCTCGGTTCGGCCGGCGCGGCCGGGCTGGCGCCGCCGCCCGTCACGCCGCAGGAGAAGCAGCAGATCATGGACATGTTCGAGAGCAAGTAAGCGGTACGCTGTTCTTGAGTCATGCGACGGGCGCCTTCGGGCGCCCGTTCTTTCGTGCGCGACCGGCAGCGGAAGCCGGTGAATCAGAACGACGCGCAGGCCGGCACGACGGTCATGCCGACCGATTGCTGATGAAATCGCTGGGCGTACGCTTGCCGGATCGCGGCGAGTCGCGCGCGCGTGTCCGACGTATCGTCGGCGATGATACGGATCACGAAGCTGTCTTCGCGCGTGACGCCACCGGTCGAGCGGTCGCGCCACTGGCCGTGCGTGCCCCAGTAGGTGAGGCCGTCGGGAAAGCGCGGCGTGACCGTGTCGGCGAGGAATGCCGCGCGTTCGGCATCGGTGACGGGGCCGCGCCCGGCGATGTCGCGCCCGAACAGCAGGTCGGCCTGCAGCATGCGGCTTTCGCCCGGTTGCGGGCAGGATGCCGGTTGCGCGCCCGAGAGGGACGAGGGCGCTGCCGCGCAACCGGCGAGCAGCGCGAGCGCCGCCGCGCATGCGGCCAGCCGCCGCATCTGCCCATTTCGTGACGATCGACCTTCGCGCGTGCAAAACGCTGCGCGCTCAACCACTTGCGTGCGGGTCCGACGGGTTATCAACAGGGCTGTCAACATAATCTGGGGATAACCCTAGGATGGTCTGCGCAGGCGCACTGCGCGATCAGTGCTGCAGTTGCGCGTGCGCGAGATGCATGCCGAGCGTGGCGGGGTCGGTATTCGTGCCCGACAGCAGCACGCCGACGCGCTTGCCCTGCAGCGTTTCGCGCAGCGGGCCGAGGAGTGCTGCGAGCGCGGCCGCGCAGGCCGGCTCGACCGACAGTTTCAGGTGCGAGAACAGGAACAGCATCGCGGCGCGCAGCGCGTCGTCGGAGACGGTGACGATGCGGTCGAGGTGGCGCCGGCACAGTTGGTAGCTGTATTCCTCGGTATGTGGCGCCATCAGCGAATCGGCGATCGTCTGCATCGCGCTCATCTTGATCGTGTGATTGGCCGCGAAGCTGCGGCTCATCGCGTCGGCGCCTTCCGGCTCGACGCCGTACACGTGCACACGCGGATTCGCGAGCCGCAGCGCGGTCGCCATGCCGGCCGCGAGCCCGCCGCCGCCGATCGGCACGATCACCGCGTCGAGGTCCGGCGTCTGCGTTGCCCATTCGTAGCCGAGCGTCGCGGTGCCGAGGATCGTGTGATAGCCGTTGAACGGATGAATGAAGAAGCGGCCTTCCTCGGCCTCGATGCGCCGCACGAGATCGAACGCCTGCGACGCGCTGCCTGCCAGCACGACTTCCGCGCGGTACTGCTTGCACTGCGCGATGCGCGTCGGGCTCGCGGTATGGAACATCACGACCTTCGCGCTGCTGCCGAGCCGCATCGCCGCATACGCGACGGCTGCCGCATGATTGCCGGCCGATACGCAGGTGACGCCCGCGTTCTTGCGGTCTTCGTCGAGCGCGAGCAGGTGCGTGAACGCGCCGCGCGCCTTGAAGCTGCCGCTCGCCTGCAACAGCTCGAACTTGAAGTTGACGTGCGTGCCTTCGAGGGAGGGCAGATCGGCGCGCTCGAACACGGGCGTGCGCGCGACCCAGGGTGACAACGCGAAATGCTGCGCGGCGATTTCGTCGAGCGTCGGAATCGGCTCGCCGTCGATCGTCGTATGGGCAGTGCCCTGTTGTTCAGTCGACATGACGTGGCGGGTGGCGGAGTGGGCCGACCCGCACACGCGGGCCGGCGTGGCGGGAGGCAGTCAGTGCGCGTCGACCGACATGCTGCGAATGAACTTGCGCAGGAACTGCTCGCAGCCGGCGAGCTGCGCGAGTTCGACATATTCGTTCGGCTTGTGCGCCTGCTCGATGTTGCCGGGCCCGCACACGACGCTCGGAATGCCCGCGCGGGCGAACAGGCCGGCCTCGGTGCCGTACGCGACCTTGCGCTTGTCCTGGTCGGCCGTCAGCGCGCGCACGAGCTGCGTGATCGCGGCTTGCTCGGTCGCGTCGAGGCCGGGCGCCGCGGCGATCTTCGAGAATTCGATCGCGGCGTTCGGGTGTTCGCGCAGCATCTGCGGCAGCAGCGTTTCCTGTGCATACGCTTCGATGCGCGTGAAGATCTGCTCGGGATCGAGCGTCGGCAGGTTGCGGAATTCGAAGTCGAAGCGGCACTCGGCCGGCACCGTGTTGATCGCGTTGCCGCCCTGGATCGTGCTCGTCTGCGCGGTGGTGAACGGTACGTCGTACAGTTCGTCGAACGGGCCTTCGGCACGGAAACGGTCAGCGATGTCGCGGATGTGGCAGATCAGGCGCGCCGCATACTCGATCGCGTTGAGCCCCTTCGGCGTCAGCGACGAATGTGCGGCGTGGCCGCGCACGCAGCAGCGGTACGCGTTGATGCCCTTGTGCGCGATGATCGGCCGCATGCTGGTCGGCTCGCCGACGATGCAGCCGGACGGCTGCACGCCGCGCTTCACGAGATCGGCGATCATCAGCGGCGCGCCCGCGCAGCCGATTTCCTCGTCGTAGGACAGCGCGAAATGGATCGGCTTCGCGAGCTTCGTCGCCTGCATCTCGGGCAGCAGCGCGAGCGCCGCGCCGATGAAGCCCTTCATGTCGCAAGTGCCGCGGCCGTACAGGCGGCCGTCGCGGATTTCCGGCGCGAACGGGTTGCTGTCCCATTGCTGGCCGTCGACCGGCACGACGTCGGTGTGGCCCGACAGCACGATGCCGCCGTTCGTCGAACCGTCGTGCGCGGGCACGGTGGCGAACAGGTTCGCCCAGCCGTCGCGCGGATCGTGCGTGATCGTCGACGCGATGCCCTTCGCGGCGAGCGCGTCGCGTACCGTTTCGATCAGGCCGAGGTTCGGCACGCGACTCGTCGTGTCCATCGACACGAGTTGCTTGACCCAGGGCAGGCTGACGAGCGATGCATCGCCTTCGGTTGCGGCGGACGGCGCCGTCGCGTCGAGAGTGGACATGGCAAAACTCCGTCTGATGAATGGGAAATCATACTCAAAAACGCGCCTGCCCGCCTTCGTCGGGCGCGATGCGGTGCAGCAACGTCGCGCCCGTCAGGATTGCGTCAGCGGGCCGCGACGGCCGCNCCCTGTTTCGGGCCGAGCGCGCGCAGCGTTTCCTTGATCGTCGACACGCGGATCGCGAGNTCGGGCGAGCGNGTCTCGATGCGCAGCTTGTCCTGGCCCGCGAGCTTGATGTGGCGATGCTTCTGCACCATCTCGATGATCCGCATCGGATCGATCGGCGGATTNGGCTCGAACTGCAGCCCGATCGCGACCTCGCTCGCGTCGATCTTCACGATGCCGAGCGGCTTCGCGGCGATCCGCAGCCGGTGCGTCTCGACGAGCGCGTGCGCCTGCGGCGGCAGTTTGCCGAAGCGGTCGATCAGCTCTTCCTGGATGCCGTCGATCGCGTCGCCGTGCTCGCAGTTCGCGAGCCGCTTGTACAGCGACAGCCGCTCCTGCACGTCCGCGCAGTAGTCGGCCGGCAGGATCGCGGGCGCATGCAGGTTGATTTCGGTCGTCGCGGCGAGCGGGGCGGTGAGGTCGGGCTCCTTGCCGTTCTTCAGCGCCTTCACCGCGTCGTTCAGCATGTCCGTATAGAGCTGGAAGCCGATCTCGTGGATTTCGCCCGACTGCTTGTCGCCGAGCACTTCGCCGGTGCCGCGGATCTCCAGGTCGTGCATCGCGAGATAGAAGCCCGAGCCCAGTTCCTCCATCTGCTGGATCGCTTCCAGCCGGCGCTGCGCCTGCTTGGTCAGCGACTGTGGATCGTGCACCAGCAGGTACGCGTAAGCCTGGTGGTGCGAGCGGCCGACCCGGCCGCGCAACTGGTGCAGCTGCGCGAGGCCGAACTTGTCCGCACGGTGCATGATGATCGTGTTCGCGCTCGGCACGTCGATGCCGGTCTCGATGATGGTCGTGCACAGCAGCACGTTCGCGCGCTGCGCGACGAAATCGCGCATCACCCGTTCGAGCTCGCGCTCGTGCATCTGGCCGTGCGCGATCACGATGCGCGCCTCGGGCACGAGCGCCTCGAGCATCGCCTTGCGGTTCTCGATCGTCTCGACCTCGTTGTGCAGGAAGTACACCTGGCCGCCGCGCTTGAGCTCGCGCAGCATCGCCTCGCGGATCACGCTTTCTTCCTCGCGGCGCACGAAGGTCTTGATCGCGAGCCGCTTCTGCGGCGCGGTCGCGATCACCGAGAAATCGCGCAGCCCTTCGAGCGCCATCCCGAGCGTACGCGGGATCGGCGTCGCGGTGAGCGTCAGCACGTCGACTTCCGCGCGCAGCGCCTTCAGCGCTTCCTTCTGGCGCACGCCGAAGCGGTGTTCCTCGTCGATGATCACGAGGCCGAGACGCTTGAACTGCACGTCAGACGACAGCAGCTTGTGCGTGCCGATCACGATGTCGACGCTGCCTTCGTTGATCTGCGCGATCGCCGCGTTCACTTCCTTCGCGGTCTTGAAGCGCGACAGCTCGACGATGCGCACCGGCCAGTCCGCGAAGCGGTCCGCGAAGGTCTGCGTGTGCTGCTCGGCGAGCAGCGTGGTCGGCGACAGCAGCGCGACCTGCTTGCCGCCCAGCACCGCGATGAACGCCGCGCGCAGCGCGACCTCGGTCTTGCCGAAGCCGACGTCGCCGCACACGAGGCGGTCCATCGGCTTGCCGCTCGTCATGTCGCCGATCACGGCCGCGATCGCCGCGGCCTGGTCGGGCGTTTCCTCGAAGCCGAAGCTTTCGGCGAATTTCACGTAGTCGCGCGGGTCGAGCGAGAACGCATGGCCTTCACGGGCCGCGCGGCGCGCGTACAGGTTCAGCAGCTCGGCGGCCGTGTCGCGGATCTGCTGCGCGGCCTTGCGCTTCGCGCGCTCCCACTGGCCGGAGCCGAGCGCGTGCAGCGGCGCGCTGTCGGGATCGGCGCCGCTGTAGCGCGAGATCACGTGCAGTTGCGCGACGGGCACGTAGAGCTTGCTGTCGCCCGAGTATTCGAGATGCAGGAATTCGGTCTCGCCTTCGCCGAGATCCATCGACACGAGGCCCATGTAGCGGCCGATGCCGTGCTGCGCGTGGACGACCGGGTCGCCGACCTTCAGCTCGGACAGGTCGCGCACCATCGCGTCGACGTTGCTCGCCTGTTCCTGCCGGCGGCGGCCCGCGCGGCGGCCGAGCGCGCCGTACAGCTCGGTTTCGGTGACGATCGCATAGCCTTCGCCCGGTACCGCGAAGCCGTTCGCGAGCGGCGCGACGCCGAGCGCGAAGCGCGCATCGCTCGCCAGCCAGCTCGCGAAATCGTCGTTCGACGACGGCCGCAGGTGATGTTCGGCGAGCAGTTGCAGGATCGTTTCCCGACGGCCGGCCGATTCGACCGTCAGCAGCACGCGCTTGCCCGACGATTCGACGAACGTGCGCAGCGACGCGAGCGGATCGTCCGCATGGCGGTCGACGGTGAGTTCGGGCAGGGCGGTCGCCCAGCCGCCGGCCGGCTGCGCGGGCAGCACGACGCGCGCGAACGGCTTCGCGAATGCGAAGAAATCCTCGTCGGACAGGAACAGCCGCTGCGGCTCGAGGATCGGTCGCTCGCGATCGTGCGCGAGGAACGCGTGACGCTGCTTCGTATCGGCCGTGAAGCGGCGGATCGACGCTTCGAGGTCGCCGGTGAACACGAGGTGCGCGTCCTGCGGCAGGTAGTGGAACAGCGTGGCCGTCTCGTCGAAGAACAGCGGCAGGTAATACTCGATGCCGGCCGACGGCACGCCGTTGCCGATGTCCTTGTAGATCGGCGCGCGGCTCGGGTCGCCTTCGAAGGTTTCGCGCCAGCGGCTGCGGAAGGCCGTGCGCGCGGCTTCGTCGAACGGGAACTCGCGGCCGGGCAGCAGGCGCACGTCGCGCACCGGGTAGAGGCTGCGCTGCGTGTCGGGATCGAACGCGCGGATCGAATCGACCTGGTCGTCGAACAGGTCGATCCGGTACGGCAGCGGCGAACCCATCGGGTACAGGTCGATCAGCGAGCCGCGCACGCAGTATTCGCCGGGGCGCACGACCTGGCTCACGTGCTCGTAGCCGGCGAGCGTGAGCTGCGCTTTCAGCTTCGCCTCGTCGAGCCGCTCGCCCTGCGCGAACGCGAACGTGTACGCGGCCATGAACGACGCGGGCGGCATCCGGTACAGCGCGGTGGTGGCGGGCACGAGCAGGATGTCGCAGCGGCCCTCGCCGAGGTCGTGCAGCGTGGCCAGCCGCTCGGACACGAGGTCCTGGTGCGGCGAGAACGTGTCGTACGGCAGCGTTTCCCAGTCGGGCAGCAGGCGCACGCGCGCGTCGGGCGAGAAGTAGCGGATTTCCTGCGACAGCCGCTGCGCGTCGACCGCGTTCGCGCAGATCACCGCGAGGAGCGGCACGTCCTGGCGGTTGTCGGCGAGATAACGGGCGATGGCGAGCGCGTCGGCGGAGCCGTGCGCGCCGTCGAAGGCGAAACGCTGGCCGGGCTTGACGCGGGCAACGGGTGAAGCGGACGGGATGGAAGCGTTATCTGGCATAGGGACGACAGGGGTGGCGTGCACGGGCGCAGCGCGGTGCGCCGGTCGAGACGAAAGACCTATTATAAAATCCGCTTCTCGATTTCACCTTTCCGGCGTTTCCTTTCGTGACTCCCCGACTTTTCGCCCTGATTCCCTGCGCCGGCACGGGCAGCCGTTCCGGTTCGGCCGTGCCGAAGCAATACCGCACGCTGGCCGGCCGCGCGCTGCTGCACTACACGCTCGCCGCGTTCGACGCGTGCAGCGAGTTCGCGCAGACGCTCGTCGTGCTCGCGCCCGACGACTCCCATTTCGATGCACGCCGCTTCGCGGGCCTGCGCTTCGCGGTGCGCCGCTGCGGCGGCGGCTCGCGGCAAGCGTCGGTGCTCAACGGGCTGCTGGAACTGGCCGAATTCGGCGCGACCGACCACGACTGGGTGCTCGTGCACGACGCCGCGCGCCCCGGCATCACGCCCGAGCTGATCCGCACGCTCGTCGCGGCCCTGAAGGACGACCCGGTCGGCGGGATCGTCGCGCTGCCGGTGGCCGACACGCTCAAGCGGGTGCCGGCCGGCGGCGACGCGATCGCGCGCACGGAGTCGCGCGACGCACTGTGGCAGGCGCAGACCCCGCAGATGTTCCGCATCGGCATGCTGCGCGAAGCGATCCTGCAGGCGCAGCGCGAAGGGCACGACCTGACCGACGAAGCGAGCGCGATCGAGTGGGCCGGCCATACGCCGCGCGTCGTGCAGGGCAGCCTGCGCAACTTCAAGGTCACGTACCCGGAAGATTTCGCGCTCGCGGAGGCGATCCTCGCGCGCCCCGCGAACGCTTCCTGACTTTCACCCCATCTCAAACCGGATTACGCATGGATTTCAGAATAGGACAAGGCTATGACGTGCACCAGCTCGTCGAAGGGCGCCCCCTCATCATCGGCGGCGTGACGATTCCGTACGAGCGCGGCCTGCTCGGCCACTCGGACGCGGACGTGCTGCTGCATGCGATCACCGACGCGCTGTTCGGCGCGGCGGCGCTCGGCGACATCGGCCGCCATTTCTCCGACACGGACGCGGCGTTCAAGGGCGCGGACAGCCGCGTGCTGCTGCGCGCGTGCGCCGAGCGCGTGAAGGCGGCCGGCTTCACGATCCAGAACGTCGACAGCACCGTGATCGCGCAGGCGCCGAAGCTCGCGCCGCATATCGACGGGATGCGCGCGAACATCGCGGCGGATCTCGGGCTGCCGCTCGAGCGCGTGAACGTAAAGGCGAAGACCAACGAGAAGCTCGGCTATCTCGGTCGCGGCGAGGGGATCGAGGCGCAGGCCGCCGCGCTGCTGGTCAAGCAGGGCGCCTGACGTCCGGCCGTCGCGGCGTGCGGTTCACGCTGCACGCCGTGCCGCCAAAACGAAAATGCCACGCGAATGCGTGGCATTTTCGTTTGCAGCAGGCACGGCTCACGGCCGCGCGGCCGGATCGCTTATTCGCCTTCGGCGGCGATCACCTGCGCGGCGGCGTTGATCACCGACGCGATNCGGCCGACGTCGCGCAGTTGCGTGACGGTCATTCCTTGCTCGTTCTTCAGCAGCGCATAGTGCGACTTCACGCAGAAGTGGCACTTGCCGACGATCGACGCGGCAAGCGCGTACATCTCGAACTTGCGCTTGTCGACGCCGCCGTGCGTCGCATACGCGCCCATCCGCAGTTCAGCGCGCTGCGTCTTCAGGTCGGCGTCGTCGGCCATCTCGACATACGGATACCAGGTGTTGTTCATCCCCATCAGCGCGGCCGCCGTCAGCACGGCGTTCGTCTCTTCGGGCGACAGCACGCCGGCTTCGCGGATCGTCTTCACGAGCACCGTGCTCTTCGCCGCGATGGCCGCCGCCAGCGCCACGCCGACCGCGTCGGTGCCTTCGAGCGACGAGCGCGAGATCGTGCCGTCGAGGTTCAGGCGAATGTCCTTCGCGTAGTCGGGGATACGTGCCTTAATCGAGTCGATGAATTCCATTGATATCTCCTATGGGTTGGCCGTTAAAAAAGCCCGCAGGCAGGACGTGCGCCGCGGGCTTCGTGCATTGCTACGCTTACAGCGTNGCGCCGCCGACTGCGCGGTTGCACGGGCAGAGTTCGTCCGTTTGCAGGCCGTCCAGAATGCGCAGNACTTCTTCCGGGCTGCGGCCGACGTTCAGGTTGTTCACCGAAACGTGCTGGATCGTGTTGTCCGGNTCGACGATGAACGTTGCACGCAGGGCCACGCCGGCTTCCTTGTCGCGCACGCCGAGCTGGTCGATCAGTTCGCCCTTGACGTCGCCGAACGAGTAGTGGTTCAGCTTGTCGAGATCCTTGTGTTCACGGCGCCATGCGAGCTTCACGAATTCGTTGTCCGAGCTGCCGCCGAGCAGGACGGCGTCGCGCTCTTCGAACTGCTTCGTGAGCTTCGCGAATTCGACGATTTCCGTCGGGCACACGAACGTGAAATCCTTCGGATAGAAGTAGATGATCTTCCACTTGCCCGGGAACGACGCTTCGGTGACGGTCTCGAACGCCGACTGGCCGTTTTCCTCGTGATTATTGAAGCCCGGCTTCGCGGCTACGACGGTGAAAGCTTCGAGTTTATCGCCCACGGTTTTCATGCGGATACTCCTGTGTGAGTTGGGAAGAAGACTGAGTCAAGCTACCTCGGTGCTGCAACGATGATGTGACAGCATGGGGAAAACTATAACACTATTAGTAAGTCGCTTCAATAGATTTTGACTAACGACTCTCATAGCTTTTGTCAACCGCGTCGATAGTGTGACGCGCAAGATGCGTGCGCGAACGCGTCACGCCGTCGCACGCGCCTTGCCGGCGCCAGGGAATTCGAGCGTGACTTCGAGGCCGGCTTCCGGGTGACGGTTGCGCAGCCGCAGCGCGCCGCGGTAGCGGCCGACGAGCCGCAGCACGATCGCCATCCCGAGGCCCGTGCCGTCCGCCTTGGTGCGCGCGGTGTCGACGCGATAGAACGGCCGCATCACGAGCGGCAGTTGATCCTCGGGGATGCCGGGGCCTTCGTCGCTCACCGACAACTCGACGCGCGCATGCGACACACGCGTCTCGAGCGTGATGCGCGAGATGCCGTCCTGCTTGCTCTGGCCGTATTTGCGCGCATTCTCGACGAGATTGCCGATCACGCGGCGCATGTCGGTTTCGTCGGCTTCGATGATCGCGCTCGGCGCGAGCCGCGTGCGGATCTCGACGCCGTCCTCGCCCGACACGCGCGCGGCGACTTCGTGCGCGATCGACGACAGGTCGACCGGCTCGGGCTTGCGCTGCGACGGGCGCGCGTAATCGATGAAGGCCGCGATGATGCGGTCCATCTGTTCGATGTCGTCGACCATCGCGTCCTTGGTCGCCTGGTCGGACGGGCTCATCTCGGTTTCGAGCCGCAGCCGCGCGAGCGGCGTGCGCAGGTCGTGCGAGATGCCCGCGAGCATCAGCGCGCGATCGGCCTCCAGTTGTTCGAGGTCGCGCACCATCTGGTTGAAGCTGCGGTTGGTTTCGGCCGCGACGCCCATCCCGCGCTCGGGCAGGGGCTCGGGCGCCTGGCCGGAACCGACCTGGCGCGCGGCGAGCGCGAGCCGCGAGAACGGCCGGTTCACGAGGCTCGTGATGAACGCGGAGCCGAACAGCGACAGCGCGAGCGCGAACAGCCCCCAGCCGGCCCACTGCAGGCCCGTGACGTTGTCGAGCTGGTCGCGGTCGAGCGCGACCCAGTAATCGTCGTCGTCGATCTTGAAGCTGATCCACACGCCGGGAATGTCGTTGACCGACTGCGCGATCACGGTATCGTCGCCGAGACGGCTGCGGATGTCGTGTTCGATCAGGCGATTCAGCGATTCGTCGGGCTGCAGCTTGAACTTGTCGGTTTTCTCGCGGGGGTACACGCGCACGCCCTCGTTGCTCTCGAGATCCTGCAGCAGCGCGCGCCGCAAGTCGGGATCGGAATAGAGCAGGGCGGTGCGCGTGAGCTTCACGACCGCGACGAGCTGGAGCGCGACGCGCTGCGCACGCGGCTCGCGCTCGATCACGCGAAAGCTCTGGAACCACGCGGCGAGACTGACCGAGATCAGCAGCGCGATCAGCAGGAAGGTGCGCCAGAACAGCCCGCCGAACGCGAGCTGCAAAAGGCGCCGGTCGATACGCATGGGACGGGCCGTGGACGGGGCGAAGCCGGGAAGGAAAAAGCTCAGGCGGCGCCGTCCGGGATGAACACGTAGCCGAGGCCCCAGACGGTCTGGATGAAGCGCGGGCTGCCCGGATCGGGTTCGATCAGCTTGCGCAGGCGCGAGATCTGCACGTCGAGGCTGCGGTCGAACACTTCGTATTCGCGGCCGCGGGCGAGCTCCATCAGCTTTTCACGCGACAGCGGCTGGCGCGGATGACGCGCGAACACTTTCAGCACCGAGAATTCGCCGGTGGTCAGCGGAATTTCCTGGCCGGATTTCGTCAGCGTGCGNGTGGCGAGATTCAGCGAGAATTCGCCGAACTCGAACACCTCGGTGGTTTCCGACGGNGCNCCCGGCAGTTCGGCCGGCGCCTGGCGGCGCAGCACCGCGTGNATGCGCGCGACCAGTTCGCGCGGGTTGAACGGCTTCGGCAGGTAATCGTCGGCGCCCATCTCGAGGCCGACGATGCGATCGACGTCCTCGCCCTTCGCGGTGAGCATGATGATCGGCGTGCGNTCGTTGCTGCCGCGCAGCCGGCGGCANATCGACAGGCCGTCCTCGCCGGGCAGCATCAGGTCGAGCACGAGCAGNTCGAAACGCTCGCGNACCCAGAGCTTGTTCATCGCGGTCGCGTTTTCCGCGACGTAGACGTTGAAACCCTGTTCGCCGAGATAGCGGCGCAGCAGATCGCGCAGGCGAGGGTCGTCGTCGACGACGAGAATCTTGGAGGGGTTTTTCGTTTCCATGATCGGCATCTTATCGCGAATGGGAATTGACGCACGGCCGGGGATTTTCGTGCGTTACAGTCGGTTACAAAATTTACCCGTAGTGTCGCGCCGAGTAAAGGCAGGCTATAGAGATTCCTTTACTCGAAGCCGAAATTCGGTAGATACTCCCCTGCACTCCATCTTTCATCTTTGTACACCCGAATTCCGCAGGGTTTTTCAAGTACCAGAGGTAACCGGTTGCCGCGTGACGAAGGGAACAAATCGACCAAAGAAGCGAGGACGGTCATGCGATCTGCCCGGATTGCACTGATGCTGACGATCGCGCTTGCCGGTCCGTATGCGTCGAACTTCGCGTATGCGCAGCGCCCCGAGCAGGGCGCATCGTCGCGCAAGCTGCCGCGCGGCAAAGCGCCGCAGCCCGATCGCGCCGCCGATATGACGGTCCGTTCCGCCGTGCCTCCCGATCTCGAACAGCGCCGCCGCGACGGGCACATGACGCCCGAAGAGCGGCACCTGTTACGCCAGCACATCGAAGACGCCGTTCGCGAGTTGTACAAGCGCTGATGCGTGCCGTCGTTCGCCTTGCGCGGAAATCTCCGCGCGGAAAGAATTCGTAGCACTTTTTCCGTCAACTTTCGGCTGCCGAATGCCGTTGTACGGGCATCCGCACCGCCGGTGCGTTCCGGGAGTCCATGACGATGAAAGCGAACGCTGCCGCACCGGCGCCGTCGCCTGCCATGCAGTCGCCGCTCGATGCCGACGACGCGCTGTTTTTCCTGAGTCGCACCGGTTTCTCTCCCGCGCCTGCCGAGGTCGCGCGCATCGTCGGCATGACGCGCGCGCAGGTCGTGGCCGACACGCTCGGCAGCGCGCGACACGAACCCGTCACGACGTGGCCCGACTGGCTCGCCGAGCCGCCGCCCACGCGCGCGCAGCGCCAGGCGCTGACGCCCGACATGCGGCGCGACGAGCAGCGCGAGCGCAATCGCCGCTACGATGCGTTGCGGGCGGCCTGGGTCAACGAGATGGTCGCGACGCCGTCGCCGCTCACCGAACGCATGACGCTGTTCTGGCATGGGCATTTCACGTCGGGGCAGGACAAGGTGCCGTACCCGCAGACGATGGCCGCGCAGAACGCGCTGTTTCGCCGCGAGGCGCTCGGCAACTTCGGCACGCTGCTGCATGCGGTCGCGAAGGACCCGGCGATGCTCCAGTATCTCGACGGCGCGAGCAATCGCAAGGGGCGGCCGAACGAGAATTTCGCGCGCGAGGTGATGGAGCTGTTCACGCTCGGCGAAGGGCACTACACGCAATACGACGTGACCGAAGCCGCGCGCGCGATGACGGGCTGGACCGTCGATCCCGATACGCTGCGGTGCATGGTGCGGCCCGACTGGCACGATGCCGGCGACAAGACGATCCTCGGCGAAACCGGGCCGTTCGACGGCGACGGCTTTCTCGACATCCTGCTGAAGCGGCCGGGCACCGCGCGCTTCATCGCCGGCAAGCTGTGGCGCGAGTTCGTGTCCGATACGCCGGAGCCCGGCGCGCTCGATGCGGTGGCCGAACGGTTTCGCGCGAGCGGCTACGACATTCGCGCGGCGCTCGCCGCGCTGTGGTCGACCGATGCGTTCTGGGATCCGCGCAACCGCGGCGTGCTGGTCAAGTCGCCGGCGGAATTCGTCGTCGGGTCGGTGCGGCTGTTCGACGTGGCGTACGGCGATCCGCAGATGCTAGCGGACACCGTGCGCACGCTCGGGCAGAACCTGTTCTATCCGCCGAACGTGAAGGGCTGGCCGGGCGGCGCGCTGTGGATCAACAGCACCACGCTGCTGTCGCGCAAGCAGTTCGTCGAGCAGTTGTTCCGCGCGACCGAGACGGCCGGGATGCGGCCGCCGGCCCGCGCGATCGCGCCGCCGCCGAATGCGCGTGCGCATGCGATGCCGGTGGTCGACACGGCGTCCGCCGTCGGCGTGCGCGGCATGCCGGCGAAGCCGGCGCGCGGCGGCCTGCGATTCGATCTCGAGCGCTGGCTGGCCCAGTATCGGGCGCGGCCGCAGACGATCGCCGGATTGTCGACCGAGCTGCAGTTGCAGCACGCGGTGCTGCAACTCTCGCCGGTCGCGGCGATCGACACGGATTCGACCGGCAGCGCGTATCTCGAGGCGCTGCTGATGGATCCGGCCTATCAACTGAAATGATGCGAACGACGACGAAGCGGACAGTCGCCGCGGCCAAGGCGCCGGGCGGCGAACCAAAGGATGTGCGATGAACCGACGTGATTTTCTGACGCTGACGGGCGCCGCGGCGGCGGCCGGCGTGTCGATGTGGCAAGCGCCCGCGATGGCGGCCGCCGCGACGCAGGCGGGGCGCAAGGCCGCGGCCGGGTATGCGAACGTGCTGATCCTCGTCGAGCTGAAGGGTGGCAACGACGGCCTCAACACGGTGGTGCCGTATGCCGACCCGCTGTACTACCAGTTCCGGCGCAGCATCGGCATCAAGCGCGAGCAGGTGCTGCAGCTCGACGCGCAGACGGGGCTGCACCCGTCGCTCGCGCCGCTGATGCCGCTGTGGCGCGACGGACAGGTCGCGATCGTGCAGGGGGTCGGCTATCCGCAGCCGAACCTGTCGCATTTCCGTTCGATCGAGATCTGGGACACCGCGTCGCGCTCGGATCAGTACCTGCACGAAGGCTGGCTCACGCGCACGTTCGCGCAGGCGCCCGTGCCGCCCGGTTTCGCCGCGGACGGCGTCGTGCTCGGCAGCGCCGAGATGGGGCCGCTGTCGAACGGCGCGCGCGCGATCGCACTCGTCAATCCCGCGCAGTTCATCCGCGCGGCCCGGCTCGCCGAGCCGTCGTCGCTGCGCGAGCAGAACCCGGCGCTCGCGCACATCATCGACGTCGAGAACGACATCGTGAAGGCGGCCGACCGGCTGCGCCCGCGCGGCGGGATGCGGGAATTCAGGACGGCCTTTCCGGCCGGCGCGTTCGGCACGTCGGTCAAGACCGCGATGCAGGTGCTGGCCGCGTGCGAAGCGTCCGGGCCCGGCGCGCAGGACGGGGTCGCGGTGCTGCGCCTGACGCTCAACGGTTTCGACACGCACCAGAACCAGCCGGGGCAGCAGGCCGCGCTGCTCAAGCAGTTCGCGGAAGGGATGAGCGCGATGCGCGCGGCGTTGATCGAACTGGGGCGCTGGAACGAGACGCTCGTGATGACGTATGCGGAATTCGGGCGGCGCGTGCGCGAGAACCAGAGCAACGGCACCGATCACGGCACGGCCGCGCCGCATTTCGTGATGGGTGGCCGCGTGGCGGGCGGGCTGTACGGTGCGCCGCCGGCGCTCGGGCGGCTCGACGGCAACGGCAACCTGCCGGTCGCGGTCGATTTCCGCCAGCTTTACGCGACCGTGCTCGGGTCGTGGTGGGGGCTCGATGCGACGCGCGTGCTGCAGCAGCGTTTCGACACGCTGCCGCTGCTGAAGGCGTGATGCGGGCCGCTCAGCGGCGGCGCGCGGCGCGCCACGCGATCCACAGCTTGCGGATCGGCGTGAGCGCGATGCGCTGGTGCAGCACCTGGTAGCCGTCGCGCGCGATTTCGTCGAGCAGCGCGCCGGCCAGCGCGATTTGCGCCCGCAGTGTGCGCTGCGCGCGGCGTTCGGCGGCGGGAATCGCCGCATCGGCCGCCGCGAGCGCGTCGCGCGCGCGGGTCGTCTGGAATTGCAGCAATTCGGTGAAGGCCGGACTGTAGCGGCGGTTCAGCAGGTCGGCCGCGGTCACGTTGTAGCGCTGCAGTTCGTCGATCGGCAGATAGATGCGGCCGTGGCGCGCGTCGTTGCCGAGCTCCTGCACGAATTGCGCGAGCATCAGCGCGCGGCCGACGTCCGCGGCCCACGGCTGCGGGTCGGCCGGGTTCGCCGAACTGGCGCGCGCGACCAGCGACGCGAAGGTGCCGCCGACCTGCGCGATATAGCGCTGCAGGTTCGCGAAGTCGAGGTAGCGCGCCTGTTCGAGGTCCATCCCGTAACCGTTGACGAGCGTGCGCAGTGCGTCGGCTTCGGCGGCGATCGCCGGATGATGCTGCGCGAGCGCCTTCGTGACCGGGTGCGACGGCTGCCCGTCGGCCAGTGCGGCGAGTTCCTTGTGCCACCACGCGAGCTTCGTGTGTCCGACGGTCGGATCGCTGGTTTCCTTGACGGTTTCCTCGAGTTCGCGGCGCAGCGCGAACAGCGCGGTCAGGCGCGGCTGCGTGGCGAGCGGCGCCTGGCGCAGCGCGTAGTAGACGCTCGAGCCGGCGGGGGCGGCCTTTTGCTGACAGTAGTCGTCGAAGTTCACGGGCGAGATCGGGGGGGGGCAGGTTCGGGGGACGCGCGGCGGCGCGCTGCCGAAACGTCGAGCGCGGCATTCTAGCACCGCGGCACGACGGGCGCCGGCGGGGCGAGACAACGCCGCACGGATCGGGTAGAATCTCGCGCTCGCCTGATCGGGCGTGCCGGTTTTCGGGCCGGCGTGAAGTCCCGGGCGCGTGGAGCACGCATCTTGCGTCCCGCGCGATCAGGCGACGGAAATGCGCGTGAGTGGCGAAATTGGTAGACGCACCAGGTTTAGGTCCTGACGCCCGCAAGGGTGTGCCGGTTCGAGTCCGGCCTCACGCACCAGAAAGTTGAACGCGCCCTCGCCAGGGCGCCGTTCGTGAAAAAGCGCTGCCGGTCGGCTGACCGCAGCGCTTTTTTGTTGATGCCGGCTTCCTCGCCACGCATCCGGACCTCGTCCGAGCAATCGGCCGCGTGTAATATCGTGCTCGCTTTTCATACAAGCAGCACGACGACACCGAGGGGCCACCGATGCAACATACCTTCCGTATCCCGATTTCCATTCTGGCGCTGATGCTGGCCGCGCCGGCCTTCGCCAATACGCCTGCCGACAATATCGCGTGGAGCGCCAAACCCGTGAAGACGGTCGCGTCGTCGTCGGCATGCACCGCGTACTCGGGGCGCACGATGTCGGGCAACGGCCAGCCCCTGTCGACCGAGGGCGTGCTGAAAACGCTCGGCACGTTGGCGGCCGGCGCCGCGCTGGGTGCCGTCGCCGGCGGATATCAGGGCGCAGCCCCGAATCCGTGTCCGCTGCCTGGCCTGTGATTCGCTGGCAAGTGGATCGCGGAGCGCGCCGCTTCAACTGAAGCAAACACGATACGAAGCGCCGCGCGTCGCCCGACCGCGGCGCTTCGTCGTTTCCGGTGCGCCTATTCCCAGAAGCTGCGGATCGCGACGGCCACGATCACCGGTACCGAGAACACCAGCGGAATCGCGAAATACTGCGCTTCGCGATCGACGACCCAGCTATAGATCACCCACGCCGCACCGATCGCGAACGTGATGAGCCCGACCGTCACGGCGGCGATGTTCAGGGCCAGCTTCGACGGCTGGCGGCGCGTTTTGGTGTTGTCGTTGTCGCGCGGGGACGATTTCATCGGAAGAGTGCGGCCTCGTGCCGGAACAGGGGTAAAGACACAGGAAACCCCATCCGCACGGATCGCGCAAGGGCCGGTGCGGGCCGGCCCCGTCACGTCCGTTCCCGCGCGTTACAACCCGAACGACACGGCCAGTTCGTCGAGCAGTGCGCGCTGGAACGCGACGAACCGCGTGCCTGGCTGCTGCGCGATCGCCAGGTCGAGCATCGGATCGGCGACCGCGGTGCGGATGCCGGCCAGTTCCTCGACGATCGCGAGCCCGCAGAACGGCACGTACGCCTCCGAATAGCCGCCTTCGTGAACGATCACGAGCCGCCCGCCGCAATGGCGCTGCGCGGCCTCCTTCACCGCGCGCGTCATGAACCGGTAGCTGTCGGTATGCAGCTGCATGCGCGCGAGCGGATCGACCGCGCTCGCATCGAGGCCGCTCGCGATGACGATCAGCTCGGGGCGGAAACGCGCGAGCGCCGGCAGCACGATCCGCTCGAACGCATACCGGTACGCGTCGTCGCCACTGCCCGCGAGCAGCGGCACGTTCAGGTTCGCGCCGATGCCCGCGCCTTCGCCGCGATCGTCCGCGCCGCTGTAGCCGGGCGGGAAGCAGCGATCCTGGTGCAGCGAGATCGTCAGCGTATCGGGATCGTCGTAGTAGATCGACTGCGTGCCGTTGCCGTGATGCACGTCCCAGTCGATCACCGCGACGCGCTCGATGCCGTGCTTCGCGCGCGCGGCCTCGATCGCGACCGGGATGTTCGCGAGCATGCAGAAGCCCATCGGGCGGTCGCGCAGGCAGTGATGGCCGGGCGGCCGCGACAGCGAGAACGCATTCGCCGCGCGCTCGCCGACGACCGCATCGACCGCCGCTATCGCGAGACCGGCCGACAGCGCGGCGATCTCGTAGCTGCCCTTGCCGAATGGCGCGAGATCGCCGAGGTCGCCGCCGTTCGCGTCGCTCAGCGCGTGAAATGCGTCGAGATAGTGCGCCGGATGAATGCGCAGCAGGTCGGCCGTCGTCGCGGGCTCGGCGCCACGCAGGTCGAGCTGCGCGGCCAGGCCCGACGCCTGCACGAGCGACAGGAAGCGGCGCTTCGAATCGGGCGATTCCGCGTAGCCCGCGCTCGACGGNGGCTGGACCCAGCCTCCGACNGGGAAGAACAGCGCGTGCGTGCCGCCGGTATGCCAGAAAGTGCGTTCGTCGGTGAAGAAGGCAGTGCGATTCATGGATGCGTGACCTGTCACGGTTGGGAGGAAACGGAAGAGCGCGCGCGGCGATCGATGTGGCGGAGCGCGGCGAACGACACGATCGCGACGGCCGTGGCGGCCACGAACAGCGCGCGCATCGAGCCGCCGGCGTCGAGCATCAGGCCGGCCAGCAGCGGGCCGGCGGCGAGCCCCGCGCCGATCACGAAATTGAGCGTCGCGACGAGGCGGCCCGACGTGTCGATCTGCGCGACCGTCGCGAGGATGAACGGCAGCACGAAGGTCCACGCGAACTTGAACGCGAAGATCGCCGCGCCGTAGCCGCCGGTATCACGCATCGCGGCGAGCGCGACGAGCGATGCCGCGAGCAGCGCGTAACCGGCCGCCAGCATCGCGCGCCGGGCGAGCCGGCCGCCCGCGCACGACGCGAGCGCCGCGCCGGCAATGCCCATCACGCTCGCGATCGCGAGCACGTTGCCGGTCGTCTGCGGGTCGAGCCCGGCCTCGGCTGCCGCACGGCTCGCGAACGTCCACACGCTGCCGATCGCGAGATAGAACGTCAGCACCGCGCCGATGGCGAGCACGACGAAGTGTCGCGGCGTGGGCGGCGCATCGCCGCGCGCGGTGTGCGGGGATGCCGTCCGCGTGCCGAGCGACGACGGAAAGCCGCGCGACAGCGGCGCCGCGAGCAGCGCGAGCCCGGCGAGCGCGACGTACAGCGCGCGCAGCCCGAACGCGGCGAACACGTGCGGCAACACGAACAGGCCGATCGCGCCCGCGATCAACTGGCCGACGACCCACAGGCCGTATACGCGGTCGCTGTTCTGGCTCGTCGCCGCGCTCGTCATGCAGAGCACCATCAGCGAGCCGCCGCCGAGCGCGGTGACGGCGCGCAGCGCGAGCAGCGCGGCGAAGCCCGGCATCCACAGCGCGGTCAGCAGGTTGCCCGCGCCGAACAGCGCGACGGCGAACGCGGCGACGCGGCGCGCGTCGATGCGGCCGAGCCACAGGTACGACGGCACGGTCGCGAGGCTGAACGCGCCGAGTTCCA
>Ga0058696_1000128_pt1 | contig 31903 bp, 30 predicted proteins | sample AgamicMgSfrz_FD_55077 | JGI IMG/M metagenome (GOLD analysis project Ga0058696, IMG submission 55077) | Agave microbial communities from Guanajuato, Mexico - Mg.Sf.rz | ecosystem: Host-associated > Plants > Phyllosphere > Phylloplane/Leaf | place: Guanajuato, Mexico | collected 2012-05-30 | reverse complement strand
ACAGATGCTGACCAATACTCTACTAAACTATCTGCAGCTGTATCTGGCGGCAATGTGCCTGATGTGTTCTATCTTGATTCAGGAAGCATTGCAAACTATGTGGATAATGGAATTATCAGAGACATTACCGAAGATGTAGAAAAAGCAGATTTCGATCTGAACAGCTTATGGCAGTTTGGTGTCGACATCTATCGCTATGATGGAGAAACAGCAGGTAAAGGAGCACTTTACGGATTACCGAAGGATGTTGGTCCTTTCGCACTTGGATATAACAAAGATATGTTTGAAAAAGCGGGCATTCCAGCCCCGGACAAAGATAAAGCGTATACATGGGATGAATTCCTGAAAGTGAGCCAGGAATTGACACAAGATACAGATGGTGACGGAGAAGTAGATCAATGGGCAAGTGGATTTAACGCAACATGGTCATTGCAGTCATTTGCATACAGTAATGGAGCTTCTTTCCTAAATGAAGCAGGAGATAAAGTTACAGTAGATACTCCTGAATTTGCGAAATCCCTGCAATTCTTCTCTGATTTGTCAAACAAATATAATACTACACCAAACTCATCTCAATCAGAAACGCTTGACACATACCAAAGATGGATGAATGGCGAGCTTGCTTTCTTCCCAGTAGGCCCTTGGGATATGAGCGCATACGCTAAGCTTGACTTTGAATACGACTTAATGCCATGGCCGTCAGGTGATGCTGGCAAGTCAGTCGCTTATGTCGGTTCATTAGGACTGGTTGTTTCTGAGATGACACAAAATCCTGATTTGGCAACAGAACTTGCTATTTACTTATCAGCTGATGAAGAGGCACAGCAAACATTGCTTGATGCACAAGTTCAAATTCCAAACCTTGTAGATATGGCTGAGGAATGGGCTTCTGATACAGAATCAGTACCAAACAACAAACAAGAGTTCCTTGATATCGTCCAAGATTACGGTGTACCTTATCCGACATTTGCGACTTACAATTCCCAATGGTTAGATGAGTTCTGGACAAATATTACACCAGTTGTTCAAGGCAAAAAGACAGCCGAAGAATACTTGAAAGAGATTCAACCGAAAATGCAAAAGCTTCTAGATGAAGCAAATGAACAAGCCAAAATGTCAAAATAATAGATTAATAGGCATCTGTGGCAAGTCACAGATGCCTATTGCTAAAAGGGGTGAAAAGCATGTCTGGCATAAATCCGGTTGTCGGCGCCAAAGATGTAAAGCCGAAAAAACCAAAAAAGCAAAAATCCAGCGCACTATATAAGCAGGAACATCGAGTCGCCTTTTTATTCGTACTCGCTCCTGTTATAGGTTTCCTACTATTTTCTGTATACCCGTTTGCCTACTCCATATACGCTTCTTTTACCGATTGGAATGGGTTAAACCGTATGAATTTTATCGGATTTGATAACTTTGTCAAACTGTTCCAAGATCCGTACTTCTATCAAACGCTCTATAATACGGTCTTCTATATGATTGGTATACCTATTGGCCTTGGTTTAGCATTGCTGTTGGCAATTGCTTTAAACAGAGGCTTGCGAGGGACTACTTTCTTTAGAACGGTTTACTACATACCTGTTATTTCTTCCCTTGCAGCAATTTCCATCATGTGGGCATGGGCTTACAATGGGGATTTCGGGTTAGTTAACCAAGTGTTGGAGATTTTCGGAGTCCAAGGTCCTAACTGGCTTGAGAATACGTCTACTGTTAAGCCAGCGATTATTTTAATGGCTGTTTGGAAAGGTTTAGGCTACTCCATGCTGTTGTATTTGGCAGCTATTCAAAGTGTTTCCAAGTCATTCTATGAAGCAGCAGATTTGGACGGGGCTAACTCATTCCAAAAATTCTTGAACATTACATGGCCGATGGTGAAGCCAGTAACATTTTTCTTGGTTATCACAAACATTATCGGCGGTTTCCAAATCTTCACTGAAATCAATATTATGACACCAACTGGTGGCCCTGAATACAGCGCAGCTTCTATCGTTTGGTATGTATGGCAGAAAGCATTTAAATATTACCAAATGGGTTACGGTTCAGCAATGTCACTAATCTTGTTCATCTTTATTTTCATAGTGACAGTTATTCAGTTCTACTTAAACAGAAAATCAGATTATAGCTTGGATTAGGAGGTGTATTAGTGAATGAAAAAGCAAAAGAGAATTACTGACATAATCGTTTATATAATTTTGTCGCTTGGTTCCATCTTAATGATTGGTCCGCTGCTCTGGATGATTTCAACTTCCTTAAAGGATAAAACAGGTGTATTTGCTTTACCGCCGCAGTGGATACCAGATCCAATCCAATTCGAAGCTTATACGAAGCTGTTTCAGCTGGACACTTTAGGATATGGGATAAAAAATACGATTATTGTTTCTTTGTCTGTAACAATAGTTGGAACAATTACTTCGAGTATGGCAGCTTTTGCATTTGCAAAGCTGAGAATGCCATTTAAGGATTGGGTATTCCTTATTCTATTGGCATCTATCATGATTCCGTATCCAATTATCATGATTCCACAGTTCGTTATGTTCTCAAAGATTGGCTGGGTAGATACATTGCTTCCGCTTATCGTTCCTGGACTGTTCGGTAATATAACGATGATTTTCTTCCTGCGGCAATATTTGGCGAATGTACCTTACTCTCTTATTGAAGCCGCGAAGGTGGATGGAGCAGGTTATTTACAGATATTCTTCAAGCTGATTTTCCCGGTCATCCGCCCTGCAGTCGCAGCACAGTTTATTTTGTGGTTTATGGGTGTTTGGAATGACTATTTAGCACCATTAATTTATTTGAACAGCCCAGAAAAGCAGACATTACAGGTTGTTATCGCTAACTTAAAAGCAACATATGCGATACAAACAGATTATCCGTTAATCATGGCTGGATCAGTAGTTTCCTTGCTGCCTGTACTGATTGTATTCCTAATATTCCAAAAGCAAATTATCGAATCAGTCGCTTTATCTGGTGTAAAAGGATAAAGGCTAAGGAGGCTTTTTAGTTGAAGGAGAGTACAAAAAGATGGTTTGACACTGTTCAATCCTATCAATGGGGGACACTTGGAGCACATGATCCCACAATTGTAGAGGAAAACGGTGTCTATTATATGTTCGCGACAGATACCTTTTTTGAGGAAAAGCCAACGCAAGGGGTGCCAATCAGGAAATCTTATGATCTTGTTCATTGGGAGTTTGCTGGAACTGCATTGGCAGGTATTCCGACAGAGGCTGGCACATGGTCGAAGGCGCTCGGACTATGGGCGCCGGAGGTTATTCCTTATAAAGGCAGATACTATATGTATTATTCTGCTTCAACGTTTGGAAGCACTGTGTCATGCATTGGACTTGCAACTGCAGAGCATCTTGAGGGGCCATGGAGTGATCAAGGAATCGTTATTAAGACAAATCCAGACATAGCCAAACATAATGCTATTGATGCAAATATAGTTACAGATCGTGATGGAAGGTACTGGATGTGCTATGGCTCTTTCTTTGGCGGTATTTATATAGCAGAGCTAAATATGGAGACGGGGCATCTAAAAAATGAGCAAGATTATGGTACGCTTCTCGCTAAGCGCCCCAAATCTGTCGATACAGCAATTGAAGGTGCATTTATTTATTATCATGAAGAACTGGATTACTATTATCTGTTCACTTCTTATGATAGTTTGCATAACAGCTATAATGTTAGAGTCGCAAGATCAAAAAATATAACAGGTCCTTATGTGGACATGAATGGCAACAGCATGCTTGAAACAGATAACAATCCTGAATCAATTGGAGTAAAGCTTGTTGGCAGCTATCAATTCAAGGAAGATATTAGCTGGATCGGTCCAGGTCATAACTCGATTTTTACTGAGGGAAAGAAGAATTACATGGTTCACCATGTACGGATTGAAGAGCATTCTCCTTATCACTTTGCTTTTATTCGGGAGCTGTTTTGGCTGAATAACGGCTGGCCTGTCGTTTCTCCTGAACATTACGAGAAATCGGATGTGTTTTCGTTGTCAGACAAAGATTTGCTAGGAAAATGGGAGATTATCGCTTTTGATGATACAACCTCCATTAAGGAAAGCGAATTTTTTGACATAAACGAAAGTAATCTGGCTGAGTTCGATTCCCTTGGAGAGCATCAATACGTTCATAAAAAGTCTGGTACAACATTTATTATTTTCGCATGCAAGAACTGGAAAGAAGATAAAGAAGGAATTGGGTTTTCCGGATTAACTACAAATGGAAACGCAATTTTTGGAAAGAGGGTTTAATATATGGCGTGGTCAAATAAAATCATGGTTTATTTGGATAAAGCAGTAAATATCATTTACTTGAATCTGCTGTGGGTTGTTGGCGTGTTGTTAGGACTTGGCTTTTTTGGGGTGTTTCCTGCCACTTATGCATTATTTCATCTGCAAAAAGATGAGGCATATAAAGCAGATTATCCGTCCTATCGTCAAATTGCAAAAAGTTTCTTCAGTGCATATAAGAAAGGCTTCCTGAAAATGAATGGTTTAGCCCTCATTTATGGAGCGGTTATGTATGTATTGTGGATAGATATGCAGCTTGTCAAACAAATGGCCATTGGCATGGCAGTGCTCTATTATCCGCTCCTATTTATCATGATTTATGTTTTGGCTGCAATAGTATATACATTCCCTGTTTCCATACATACGGAAGGGACATTCAAGCAAAAAGCAAAATTAGTGCTGGCATTGCCGCTGCTTATGCCAATCCAGAGTATTTTCAGTCTAATGTTTTTCTTAGTTCTGCTGGCAGCAGCTTATAAATTCAGCATCATTCTCCCGCTATGCTTCGTCAGTATCTATGTCATCTGCATTGAAAGGTTTATATCAGGTGAACTAGTAAAAAAAGGAGCTATTAAAGGAGAAACAATTAAAGAGAACATTTAAAGGGAGATAATGACCATGATTGAAACAACATCTAAATATAATAATCCGATTGTATTACAACGTGCAGATCCATGGGTTTATAAGCATACAGACGGCTATTATTATTTCACAGGTTCTGTTCCAGGTTATCAAGAAATTGAAGTGAGACGGGCAAAAAGCATAGATGAGCTTGAAAGCAGTGAGAAAGCGACCGTATGGAGAGCACATGCTGAAGGGCCTCAAAGCCAGTTAATCTGGGCCCCAGAAATCCACTTTGTTCAAGGAAAATGGTATATTTACTTTGCTGCAGCACCTAGCAGCCATCCAAAAAACCATATCTTCCAACATCGCATGTTTGCGATTGAATGTGGAGATGAAAATCCCCTTACAGGTAAATGGGAGGAAAAAGGGCAAGTAAAAACACAACAGGAAAGCTTCTGCCTTGATGCTACCGTGTTCGAGCATAACGATAAGCTTTACTATGTATGGGCGCAAAAGGAACCAGCAATACCTGGAAACTCAAATCTGTATATTTCTGAAATGGAAAATCCATGGACTTTAAAAGGCAAACAGCTCTTGCTGACAATCCCTGAGTATGGTTGGGAAAAAATCGGCTTTCTAGTAAATGAAGGTCCGGCAGTGATAATTCGAAATAATAAAATTTTTATCACTTATTCAGCTAGTGCAACAGACGGAAACTATTGTATGGGTCTGCTGTGGGCAGATGCAGATGCAGATCTTTTGGACGGTTATTCCTGGACGAAATCAAAGGAGCCTGTTTTCAAAAGTGCACCGGAAAACGGCCAATTCGGTCCTGGACACAACAGCTTTACTGTAAGTGAAGATGGTCAAGAAGATGTGCTCATCTACCATGCACGTCCATATACCGAAATGGATGGAGATCCGTTGGATAACCCAGATCGTCATGCCCGCGCACAAGTATTTACTTGGGACGAGAATGGTTTTCCTGTATTCGGCAAACCAGTAGCTAATAATGACTAAAATGTAATCAAAAAGACAACTAGAAGATTTGAGCTAGTTGTCTTTTTGCAAGTATCTTGTAGATCGATTACAAGAAAGTGCATAAAAATAGTACCAGCTCCACCTGCGCTAGGTACCGATGATGACCACGAATGTCATCCAACCTAAAAACAGTATAAATGGAAACGGTTACATTGTCAAATGAATTAACTATAAGTCAATGGGGAAATAATCAATGGATAAAAAAACCATATTATTTGTCCAACTTGATCAATAAATATATACTGATTAATAGAATCCTAAGAAAGAAGGTGCACATACTGTGGAATATGTTAAATTGGGTAATTCTGGCATGGATGTATCTAGGCTTTGTCTCGGCTGTATGAGTTTTGGAGTTCCTGAAAGAGGAAGTCACAGCTGGGTCTTAGATGAGGAGGGGAGTCGTCCAATTATTAAGAGGGCGCTAGGGCTTGGCATTAACTTCTTCGATACAGCAAATGTGTACTCTGATGGAACAAGTGAGGAAATTGTCGGTAGGGCTTTAAAAGATTTTGCAAACCGTGATGAAGTTGTGCTTGCTACGAAAGTTCATGGCCGCATGCATAAAGGCCCTAACGGTGCAGGGCTTTCCCGCAAGGCAATCATGAGCGAAATCGACAACAGTCTAAAAAGGCTAGGAACAGAGTATGTGGACCTTTATCAAATACATCGCTGGGATTATGACACACCAATAGAGGAAACAATGGAAGCTCTCCATGATGTTGTAAAGGCAGGAAAGGCGCGCTATATTGGTGCATCTTCTATGTATGCTTGGCAATTCTTGAAAGCGCAGCATATTGCTGAAAAAAACGGCTGGACAAAATTTATCACCATGCAGAATCATCTAAACCTATTGTACAGGGAAGAAGAGCGAGAGATGCTGCCATTATGCAAAGAGGAAAAGATTGGAGTCATTCCCTGGAGTCCGCTTGCCCGAGGCAAATTGACTCGTAACTGGGATGACACAACAACTCGTTCAGAAACAGACGAGTTTGGAAAAACACTGTATGCCCAAACAGCAGCTGCTGACAAAATGGTTGTCGAACAAGTCGCCTATATAGCAGAAAGGCGCGGTGTATCACGTGCTCAAATTGCACTTGCTTGGGTACTGCAAAAAGAAACAATCGCTTCACCGATTATTGGGTCAACAAAAATGTCTCATTTAGAGGATGCAGTTAATGCTCTAGCAGTGACATTAACAGAGGAAGAAATTAAGATGCTTGAAGAGCCGTATATTCCCCATCCTGTATTAGGATTCAAATAAAGGGAAGAGAAACCATTCAAGTGGATGGTTTCTTTTTTTCTGGAGAAGAGTTTGTAAATGAAATACTGGCAATAGGAACATACTATCATTAACCATGTACGGTAAAGCCCGCTCAGCAACGGTTTAATTTTAAAGGAAAAGGGTATAAAGCTAAGGTTGATTTTTTTTTTGAAAAGGCATAAAGGGAAAAGTAAGGAGTAAATTATTTTTATGAGAAAAGTTTCCATCGTATTTTATATTTCGACAGCAGTATTGCTGCTGCTTGTTCTTATTGGGATTACAGCTCCATCTTTGCTGGAGAATTTAACAAACTCGGTCCAAAGTTTTATTACAACTAGCTTTGGCTGGTATTACTTAATAGTTGTATCGTTTTTTCTTGTTGTATGCATTTATTTATTGTTCAGTCCAGCAGGGCGTATAAAACTTGGGAAGCAGGATGATAAACCTGAATTCTCGAGGATTTCTTGGCTTGCCATGCTGTTCAGTGCCGGAATGGGAATCGGACTTGTATTTTATGGCACAGCAGAACCAATAAGTCATTATGTATTAAGTTCACCAACAGGAGAAATTGGAACAGATCAAGGTATGAGGGATGCATTGAGGTATACATTTTTCCATTGGGGCATTCACGCTTGGGCAATATATGGGCTTGTAGCACTTTGTTTAGCATATTCCACCTTCCGAAAGGGAGAGGTATCTTTAATTAGTGTTACTTTAAAACCTGTTATCGGCAAAAAGGCAGAAGGCAATATCGGCAAGGCGGTCGACACGATTGCGGTTATAGCAACTGTATTAGGAGTAGCTACTACCCTTGGCTTCGGGGCTGTTCAAATAAACGGAGGCTTGTCCTTTATATATGGTATTCCTTCTAATATATTGACACAGTTTATTATTATTTTCATTGTTACTGCTATGTTCATTTATTCTGCTTTGAGCGGACTTGGAAAAGGAATAAAAATTTTGAGCAATGCTAATATGATTTTAGCCGGAGGCTTATTTTTGCTCTTATTTTTNCTTGGACCAACACTATTTTCCTTAAATTTATTTACTGATACANTAGGNTCTTATTTGCAAAATATAGTAAATATGAGTTTTCGCATTGCTCCCCTGAATCAAGAGAATCGTACATGGATTAACAATTGGACGATTTTTTATTGGGCATGGTGGATTGCATGGTCCCCATTTGTAGGAGTCTTTATTGCAAGGATTTCTAAAGGAAGAACAATTAGAGAATTTGTTGCATATGTTTTGTTTATTCCTGCATTAATTGGCTTCCTCTGGTTCTCCGTTTTCGGCGGGACTGCCATGCTGTTAGAGCATGATACTCCTGGGATAATTTCTGGATTGGCAACAGAAGAATCATTATTTGGTGTATTGGAGAATTTTCCATTAAGCAAAACTTTATCTATATTGGCGATTGTGCTAATCGTTGTGTTTTTTATTACTTCCGCTGATTCTGGAACCTTCGTTCTTGCTATGATGACGACGAATGGCTCGTTAAACCCAAGCAATCGTCTTAAGGTAATATGGGGAATTTTACTTGCAGCAATGGCNCTTGTGCTTCTTTATTCTGGAGGACTTCAAGCCTTGCAAAATACGATGATTATTGCAGCATTACCGTTTTCANTTATTATGGGTTTGATGGCTGTAAGTCTATTGAAGTCAGTCAATCAGGAAGTAAAAGAGTTTAGGNTTAAAAACATAAAACAAAAGCNGTCCTAAAGGTTAGGATTGCTTTTTTNNAAAAGAAAAAGTTGTGCTTCTTGTTCAGACAAGCTACACTTTAGAAAGATTATGAAAAGCAAGGAGATATTATGAACAATTATAAGATGGTAATTCAATATGATGGCGGCAGATACAGAGGCTGGCAGCGCCTTGGCAATGGAGACAGCTCNATCCAAGGNAAAATCGAAAATGTTTTGACAGANTTGGCCGGTGAAGAGGTGCAAATAATTGGTTGCAGCAGGACAGATGCCGGTGTGCATGCTTGTGAGCAAATCGCAAATTTTAAAATAAGAACATCTATGACAGATTCAGAAATAAAGGCGTATTTAAACAAATACTTGCCGCATGATATAAGTGTTCTACATGTAGAAGCAGTCTCAGACCGTTTTCATGCCCGCTATAATGCGAAGGATAAAACATACTTATATAAAATTTGGAATGAGGAGCATACAAACCCATTCATGCGGAAGTACAGCATGCACATTGAGGAAAAGCTCGATATTTCCAAAATGAGAGAGGCGGCCAGCCATTTCCTAGGAAGTCATGATTTCACTGCCTATTCCAATGCCAAAAGCAAGAAAAAATCAATGGTTCGGGAAATTTACTCGATATCAATAGAAAAGGAAGATGGCTTTATCCATATAAGAGTGAAAGGCGATGGCTTTTTATACAATATGGTAAGGAAAATTGTCGGTACATTAATTGAAGTTGGTTCAAAAAGGATCCAGCCTAAACAGATTCCTGCCATCATTGAATCCAAAGAAAGAATCAATACAGGTCCAATGGCAGAAGCAGGCGGTTTATATTTAGAGAGAGTTAAATTCTGATACGGGAAAGGAAGCTATAATAATAGCTTCCTTTTTTATTGCAACTAAACCAAGCATAAAGATTGCTTTTTACTTTGGATTGGAGTAAGGTTATTTTCGTTATTATACTAATTGGTATAAAAAGTAGGCAGGCATTCAGTTTATTTATATAGATAATATCCATAAATTATAGAGGGGGATAAACAATGGGGATTGTAGTTGTAGAAATATGTGATGGCAGCTTAATCACTGCTGTCCCGCTAGAGGAAATCCTTGAAGCAGAGTATCCGGAAGTAGCAGTGATCGAGAACAGCTGTCTTTCTTTTTGTGGCATGTGTGCGAAAAGACCTTACGCGATTGTAAATGGTAAAAGGATCTTTGCGAAAACAGCTGAAGAATGCGTAACATTAATCAAAAACCATATTGAAGCAGAGTTAGCATTATATGCTTAATATTATATGAATTGCATATAGTTAAAAGGGGTGGGAGAAATGGAAAAAGAGTTAATAGATAAACAAATAAATATTTTTCAAAGAGATGTTAAGGATCATTGGTATGTTCAATACGAGGAAGCCGAACTCCCAGCCATTCAGAAGGGGTGGGTGCTTCCTGTAGAAAGATGGAAGGATTTTGACCCATTTATCTTAATGGCAGAGGATTGGTTTAAAAGGGGAACATTCGCTGACCATCCCCATCGGGGCTTCCAGACAATTACTTATGTTGTAGACGGAAGATTAGAGCATATTGATAATGGCGGGGGAAGAGATATTCTTGAGCCCGGGGATGTGCAATATATGAATGCCGGCTGGGCTGCCAGACATGCAGAGGAGGGTGTGGGAGAGGATATTGCCCATACATTGCAGTTATGGCTGAATTTGCCGAAAAATCTTAAGCACAGTGAAACACTCTATCAAAATATCTACGGCGAAGATGCCCCTGCTGTTGAATTCACGGGCGGAAAAATTAAGGTGTTTTCTGGGGATATTGCAGGTGTTCACGGCCCGTTGGATGCTCTTGTTCCCATTACTTTAGCAGAAATATCTTTAGAAGAGGGAGCAACATATGTCCACCAGATCCCAGAGAATCATAATGCTTTTTTATATGTGTTGTCCGGTGATATGGATTTTGGCATTAACCGGGTAAATCTGCAAAAGCATGGTGCAGCTACATTGACTTATGAGGAACATGGAACAGAGGATAAGCAGAGTGAACTCACCATTAAAGCAAATAAACGAAAATCCAAAGTCCTTATTTACTCAGGAGTCCCTATTAAGGAAGAAATCGTGCCATACGGTCCTTTCGTCATGAACACGATGGAAGAGATAAAACAGGCTTTCCGCGATTTCCATCATGGGGAGTTCGGACCGCCTGCTAAATGAGGATGGGAGCATAGTTATTACTATGCTCCTTAATATATATCTGAGTTAGTATTCATTCCAATAAAAAAGGCAACCACCTTTATAAACGGCGGTTGTCTTTTTTTAAAACTTAACAAGAAATTTGCAGTGGCTGTCCCCATCTGTCCTACAGCAAGATCTGTTAATATTTTCTGTTTTAAGAACATCTTTAAACATATCTGTTTCACATTTACAGGCAATTTTAAATTCTTTTGCGACCTCAAGTATTGGGCAATTATATTCAACTAGCTCATATGTGTTTTCTTCAATCTGATTCAGTTCGGCCATATAGCCTTTTTCATTTTGAATTTTAACGATTTCCTGCATTTTTTGAGAAGAGTTCTTGTTATCCATTCTGACCGCATATTCGTGAATAAGCCTTGCCTCTCTTTTTTCGAATAAGCGCTGAACAGAGCCATCGCCGTACAGCTCCTCAATATCCTGCAAAAATCCAATGCTGATTCCTTCGTAATTTTTCGGGAAATGTACTTCTGCCTTATTTGTTAGTGAGTATAGCTGAATAGGTCTCCCCATGGATTGCTTAGCTTCCTTCGTTTGGATCATACCATCCTTCTCCATGATAGTAAGATGCTTGCGAACGGCCATATGTGTGATTTCGAGTCGCTTTGTTAAATCATTAACTGTCAGCGAGCCTTCTTTTTTTAGAAGATGAAGTATTTTGTCTTTCGTATTTTTTTGTTTAGTGTCCATCTATATAACCTCCATTAACTAGTTGGAGTAATCCTTCCTTGTTTACGACAACTAAGCAGCCGATTTTATTATTAATTATACCATAAAGTATAAAATGTTAACATTTTAATGAATGGCAGCATAGTATGGGGCAGGTAAAGTGAAAATAGTGGAAAAAAGTAATTGCAATTTATTGGTCGATAGGTTATTCTTTAACTATACTTTTTATACTAATAAGTATAAAAAATACATATTTAGGGGGATTACAAATGTCAAAATACGTACTGCCAGCATTAAACTATGATTTCTCTGCATTAGAGCCTCAAATCGACCAAACTACAATGGAGATTCATCATGGAAAGCATCACCAAACATATGTAAATAATTTAAACGCTGCTCTAGAAGGAAAAGCAGAATTGCAAGAAAAGTCATTAGAAGAATTATTAAGTAATTTAGCAGCAGTGCCAGAGGAAATCAGGACTGCTGTAAGAAATAACGGAGGCGGCCATCTTAACCACACTTTGTTCTGGGAAGTAATTGCTCCGGCTAAAGAAGGCAACGCACCAGCTGGCGAATTGGCTGAAGCAATTACGGCAGCGTTTGGCAGCTTCGATGAGTTTAAAAAAGCTTTCGCTCAAAGCGCGACTACTCGCTTTGGTTCAGGATGGGCATGGCTTGTTGTTAATGGAGAAGGCAAGCTAGAAGTTACTAGCACACCAAACCAAGACAATCCAATTATGGAAGGAAGCAATGCTGTACTTGGCTTGGACGTGTGGGAGCATGCTTACTACTTAAATTACCAAAACAGAAGACCTGATTATATTTCCAGCTTCTTTGAGATTGTTAATTGGGATGCTGTTGCAGAAAAATTCGCAAGCTTTAAAAAGTAAGATTGAATGTGAGATGTCCTTGATAGGGGCATCTTTTTTCAAAATAAAAAGGAGGAAGTCAAGATGAAGCTTATCGGCATATCCGGTTCTCTTGTCGGTACAAAAACAGCAAAAGCAGTAAATGAAGTGCTTGCTGCAGCTAAATCCTCTGATTCAAGCATTGAAACAGAGCTGATTGACCTTAAGGAATATGAGGTTGAATTCGTTAAAGGAACTCCACTGAGCTATTATAATGACGACACGATTAAGGTTGTTAAAGCTATGTTATCTGCTGATTTTTTAGTTATTGGCAGCCCTATTTATCAGGCCTCTATACCAGGAGCTTTAAAGAATTTGTTTGACCACTTACCTGTTGATGCTTTTAAAGGAAAGGTGACGGGCATTGTCATGACGGGCGGTACGGAAAAGCATTTCTTAGTAGCCGAACATCAGCTCAAACCCATTCTCAGCTATTTAAAGGGACTTATCCCTACAACAAATGTATTTGTTCATAATGATGATTTTAATGAAGATAATGAAATGGATAGTAACGAAGTGTCAGTGAGAATGAAAAATTTGGCAATTGAAATGATTGCTTTGCAAAAAGGTTATGCTGGAAACTGAAAAGAGATGTGCGGGAAAATTCCCAAACATCTCTTTTTTTTGCAGGTTTATTTAAAAAGTACGCTGACAGGCTTTTGCTCGTAAACACGGGAAATAGCATCGCTCAATAGTGGAGCAATTGTCAGCTGTGTAATTTTGCTGATTTTTTTCTCTTCTGTCAGCGGAATACTGTTCGTAACAATCAGTTCCTTCAAATGGGATTCTGTAATGTTTTCGATTGCCCGTTCTGACAGCACAGGATGAGTGCAGCAACCGTAAACTTCTTTTGCGCCATTATCAAGGAGTGCTTTTGTAGCGGTTGTGATTCTGTATGCAGTATCAATAATGTCATCGATAATAATAGCTGTTTTACCTTCTATATTACCTACAATATTCACTTCTCGTTTTTCACCAAAATCCCTTGGGCCGCGTTTATCAATGATAGCAATCGGAGCTTTCAGGCGGTCTGCCAATTCCCGTGCTCTAGTAGTGCTGCCATGATCTGGTGCAACAACAACGACATCATTTGCGAATTCTTTTGTTAGTAAGTATTGCGCTAATATCGGCATTGCGACAAGCTGATCGACCGGAATGTTGAAGAAGCCTTGTGTCTGCGGTGCATGAAGATCCATTGTAATGACCCGGTCAGCTCCAGCTTTCTGTATAAGGTTAGCAATCAGTTTCGCAGTAATTGGTTCTCTCGGCTGAGCTTTTCTGTCCTGGCGTGCATACGCATAATACGGCATGACCACATTGATGCATTTTACTGAAGCTCGTTTAAGCGCATCAATCATAATGAGTAGTTCCATAATACTTTGGTTGACGGGGTCGCTCGTTGGTTGGATGACGAATACATCGCAGCCGCGTACACTTTCTTCTATATTGATTTGAATTTCTCCATCACTGAATTTTTTTACTGAGCACTTCCCGAGCTCTGTTCCTAGATTTTCGACAATTTCTTGTGCAAGCTCTGGATTGGCGTTTAAGGAGAAGACTTTTAACTTAGATCCTTTATATGTATTTGGCAACTCGGTTTCCTCCTATAACAATTCTTTATTCTTAGTATGTGCAGCGTTTCCAAAAATCTGCCTCTATAAAGTATTGTAGGGTACTGGATGTGTCAATGCAACCAATTATATGAATATTTCCTCGCAATACTCTTCTTTGACTAAATCTGTCGGCATCAACTAAGATAATAGAAGGTTATGTCGTATATTGCAAAGGAAGTGAGTAGATGAAGATATTATTAGTGGAAGATGATAAGACAATCGCAGCTGGTTTAGAATTCAGCTTAAATCAGGAGAATTACGATACAATTGTTTGTCATTCTGCAGAAACAGCCAAAAAAACAATGATAGAATGTCTAGAACAAATAGACTTACTTATCTTTGATCTGTCATTGCCGGATGGCAACGGCTATGAACTATGCGAATTCGTTAAACAGCACTCTGATAAGCCTGTCATTTTTTTAACAGCCTTAGATGATGAGGTAAATGTTGTAATGGGACTGGATATGGGGGCAGATGATTATATTACAAAGCCTTTTCGCGTTCGTGAATTACTCTCCAGAATCAACTCAGTATTGCGTAGATATAATAAGCATTTGCAGGCAAAGCCTGTGATTGAACTCAAGAATATCACAATAAATACATTGGAAGGAAAGGTATTTAAGCAGGGGGAAGAGGTGCTGGTTACAGCATTAGAATATCGATTATTGCTGATACTGGCTAACCATGTCGGACAAGTGCTGACAAGAGCTCAGCTTCTTGAAAGGATTTGGGATGTTGCCGGGGACTTTGTTAATGACAACACATTAACTGTATATATTAAAAGACTGAGAGAGAAACTCGAGGATGATCCGCAAAAGCCGGCGATTATTAAAACAGTTCGCGGCTTAGGCTATAAGGTTGGTGATTAAATGCTTCGCAATCAAGAATTGTCTATATATATGTTAATCCTTTCTGTTATTACTTTGCTGTCCACTTTATTTTTCTACTTGTTTATTTCTCCAGTGGCAGCCATTTATGTTTTTGTTATTTGCCTCATTTTAACTTGTATTCAAGTTGTTTTTACATTTTGGCGTTATCAGAAAATCGCTCAATTGTCCGACTACTTGCGCAAAGTAACAAACGGAGATTATCAGTTTGACATAAGAGACAATCATGAAGGAGAGCTGAGCATTTTAAAAAGCGAAATTTATAAAGTGACATTAATGCTCACGCAAGAGGGATCTTCTTTAAAGCAGGATAAATTAAAATTGACAGATGCCATTTCGGATATTTCCCATCAATTAAAGACACCGCTGACCTCGATGATGGTTATGTCAGATTTGTTAAGCAGTAAAAATTTAGATGAGGAAAAACGAAATGAATTTACGAGAAATATCCGCATTCAGCTCGAACGCATTGATTGGCTAGTTTCTTCTTTATTAAAGCTTTCCAAAATAGATGCTGGTACTATTCAATTCAAGAAAGATGAGGTTTCTGTTATCCAGATGATTGAGAAAGCTGCAGAAGCTGTTCTGATTCCGATGGATATAAAGCAACAAACATTAAAGTTCTCAGGTGCCGATAATGTTACCTTTCGCGGAGATTTAAAGTGGACGTCGGAAGCAATTCTCAATATCTTGAAAAATGGAGTTGAGCATACTGCAGAAGGAGGGGAAATCACCATTTCCTATAGTGAGAATGCCTTATTCACGGAAATCTGCATTTATGATAACGGAAAAGGGATACCGAAAAAGGATCTGCCCTATATCTTTAAGCGTTTTTATAAAGGAACAAATGCAAGTGAGGACAGCATTGGAATCGGTCTGGCAATGGCATACAGCATTATTTCCGCACAGAACGGTGATGTAGAGGTGTCTAGTAAGGAAGGAGAGGGCACCACATTTACTATTAAATTTTACAAGCAGGCAATAAAAAGCATCAAGTGACTAAATTGTCACTTTCGAGTCACCACTATGTCATTTTAGGCAGATAAACTAGTAATAAATGAACATACGAGAGGGGTATAAAAATGGATATCTTAAAAATAGAAAATCTGTCTAAAGTGTATGGTAAAGGAGATACGGAAGTGAGGGCACTAGACGATGTGTCCTTTACTGTCAAAAAGGGAGAATTTGTTGTCATTATTGGTCCGTCTGGCTCTGGTAAATCAACATTGCTTCATTTGCTTGGCGGTGTGGACAGACCAACCAGCGGAAGAGTATTAGTGGATGATACGGATATTTATGCACTGAATGAGACAAATTTGGCCATTTTCAGGAGAAGACAAATTGGACTTATTTATCAATTCTATAATCTGATTCCGATTCTTACTGTTGAAGAAAACATTACATTGCCAATGTTGCTGGACCAGCATCAAGTGGACGGCAGCAAGCTCGACGATATTGTCCGGGTTCTTGGCCTCAAGGACCGTCTCCAACACCTCCCAAACCAATTGTCAGGAGGTCAGCAGCAGCGTGTTTCAATCGGACGAGCTCTTATCAGCAATCCAGCTATTGTTATGGCTGATGAACCTACAGGAAATCTCGACAGCAAAAACAGCAAGGACATAATGGAATTATTGAAAATGTTCAATAAAACATTTAATCAGACCCTGATTGTCATTACGCACGATGAAAGGATTGCCTTGCAGGCAGACAGGGTCATTGCTATTGAAGATGGAAAGGTCGCCAAGGATGAGGTGATTCGTCCGTGAATATTATTCAAAAGCTTACAGTAAGACATCTGAAAGAGAATAAGCGGCGCACGATTGTCACAATCATTGGTGTCATTATTTCCACGGCAATGATTATGGCAGTAGCAACACTTGGTGTTTCCTTTCTCGATTTGTCCATAAGACAGTCAATTTCCGAGGATGGAGAATGGCATCTGAAGTACGAGGACGTTAATCAAAACAAGTTAGCGGAAATAGAAAAAGATGAAGCGACGAAGAAACTTTTCCTCTCAAAGAATTTAGGCTACTCAGAAATAAAAAATCCTGCAAATGAATACAAGCCATATATCTTTTATAAGGCTTTTAATGAAGCTGGTTTTAAAGCTTTCCATGTAGATCTTAGTGAAGGACGCCTCCCTGAAAATCCTAGTGAAATCATCCTTTCAAAGAGCATGATGGAAGATTCGGCCATATCCTACAAACTCGGTGACGAGATAACCACAGATATTGGCGAAAGAATCGATGAGCAAGGTGTGGAGATGACACAGCAGTTTAGTGTTCTTATGGATGAACAAGGGAAACGGACAGAAAGTGTAATAAATACAACGGAAAAAACCTTTACTGTTGTTGGTATAATGGAAAATCCATCCTGGGTAAATACATGGGAACCTGGCTATACAGCTATAAGTTATGTCGATTTTACTTCACTTGCCCAAGATGATACTGCAGATGCAGTAATTGTTCTAAATAAAGTTACAAGCTCACTTTACAGCCATGCAGAGGCACTTGCTAAGAGGTTGGATATTGATAAAATCACATACAATGATGACTTGCTTCGCTACTATGGTGTTACAGATAATGACAGCTTGCGAACAACATTGTATGGTACTGCTGCCGTCATCATTACGGTTATTATTATCGGTTCTGTTGCATTGATTTATAATGCATTTGCAATCAGTGTGTCGGAGCGGGCTAGACACTTGGGTATGCTTTCAAGTGTTGGGGCAACCAAAAAGCAAAAAAGAAACGCTGTATTTTTTGAGGGTGCGGTTATCGGAGCAATTAGCATACCCATAGGCATTTTGGCAGGAATTAGCGGAATCGGCACAACATTTATTTTCATTAATTCTTTCATTGAAGGGGCTCTAAATGTCACAGAGAAACTTAAGCTGGTCGTGACTCCTTACTCCATCTTAGCGGCAGTAGCGGTGTCTATCTTTACGATATTCATCTCAGCTTATTTGCCTGCTCGCAAGGCATCTAAGATTTCCGCTATTGAGGCTATTCGCCAAACACAGGATGTGAAGCTGACAGGCAAAGCGGTTAAAACATCCAAGCTTATACGTAAGCTGTTTGGAATAGAAGCAGTAATCGGCCTGAAAAATTTAAAACGCCATAAACGCAGATACCATGCCACTGTCTTTTCTTTAGTAATCAGCATTGTGTTGTTTTTGTCTGTGTCATTTTTTACAACAAACATAAAAAAATCGCTACAGATGTCCCAAGAAAATGTTAATTATGATATTCAAATATTCAGCTCTCTTCAAAAGGAACCGAATGATTATATTCCGTTAACGAAGCTTTCATACGTAACAGACAGTACAATCACAAGAGAGATGTACGTTTTAAATACATGGATTGATGAATCTGATATTGCGGATGAATTAAAGGAAATGGTCAAAGAGGACAAGAGTATTCTTAAAGACGGAAAATTCTCGTATTCCGTTCATATTATCAGTCTCGATGATAAAAGTTTTCAAAGTTATGCAAAGGAAGCTGGCATTTCCTTTGATAAGCTCGATGATGAAAATGCAAATGCGGGAATTCTAGTAAACAAAATTTCTTATCAAAATCCCGATACTGGTAAATTTGTGGAAACTAATGCTATTCATGCAAAAGAAGGAGAAAATATCGAGTTATACTATAATGATGGAAAAAAAGAAACTCGCCTAACTAAGGTAAAGATTGCTAGTATGACGGATGAGCTGCCTCCTGGTATTAATACAATGGGAGTCGGTAGTATAGATATTATCGTTTCAGACAAGACATTAACAAAGCTTTCAGAAAACGAACAAACAAAAGAGCTAGTAGAGACATCTCTATTTTTAAGCAGTTCCGATCCTCTGGCAACCCAGAAGGAGCTTGAGGATGTTAAAACCTCAGATATAAATGTATATAATGTTTTCCAGAGAAAGCAGGAAAACGAACAGCTGCTGTTGTTTATGTCTGTTTTCACTTACGGGTTCATTATCCTAATCTCATTGATCTCAGTAGCGAATATTTTTAATACAATTAGCACAAGCATTGCGTTAAGAAAACGGGAATTTGCTATGCTCCGATCTGTCGGAATGACACCGAAAGGCTTTAATAGAATGTTGCAATTTGAAAGCATGTTTTATGGAATAAAAGCATTACTTTACGGTCTGCCGATCAGTGTGGCCGTTATGCTGCTTCTCTATTTGTCTATTAGGCAGACATTTGAGTACGGCTTTGCTTTACCATGGATGAGCATTATCTATGCGATTGTTGCTATCTTTGTCATTGTTGGTTCTGCTATGATGTATTCAACTAGTAAGATTAAAAGGGAAAACATCATTGATGGTTTAAAGCAGGAAAATATATAAAAAATTGCCGGATTTGACTAAGTCAAATCCGGCAATTTTTTATTCTTTCGATAAGTGTTCATTTCGGGGGAAGGATCGTTTATCAAGAATTACTTCATCAGCTGCATCTCTGTTTGTATTTCCTTCGCCTCGTCTTTCTAGAATCGGCGTATCGGGTGTATCCTGAAAAACAGGGTTTCTTCGTTCATAGCCTTCGTTAGGTCCGAGAGAAATATTCATCCCCTGTTCACTTCTTTTTAAAGGAGGCATTTCCGGATAGTCAGTGGCAACGATGTTAGGATCAAACTCTTTTGCGTCTTTTTCAACAGCCAGCAGAAACTTTCCTTCTTCAAGCTCGTCCGTAAATTGATTAAGTTCAGCTGCTGGAATATCTAAATCAGCTGCTTTAGTGTTTTCATTCGTGCCGAAACCGAGATCTTCCATTGTGAAATAACTTTTCAATTTCTCAAAAAAACCAGCCGAATCCTGTGTCTCTGTTGAAGTAATGCTTGCATCAGTCTTAGTTTCTAAATAATCAGTGTCTGTCCTATTTGTTACGACAGAAAAATCTTCTTCAACATATCCTTTAGCGGTAAGTCTTTCAATTGCGTTGATTGTTTCTTCTGGAGTCTCGTAAACAGCTACTATACTTTTTGCCATTTTTTATTCCCTCCTTGAAAAATCGAATAATCAGCTATGTTCATCCTTTTCCCGCATTCTAAGATAATAAACGAAAATGATGATATTACCAATCAAGNAATGAAAAGGGTCTTTTTTATCCAATTNGTTCAGGAGAGATGACAAGCTTCTAAACCCNGTTTCGATCATGCAGTAAAAAACCAGAACGATGAAAAGTTCTGGTTTTTGTCTATTAACGCTCGCAAGCAATCAAGTCTTTATCTCTGTCACTCTTTTTGTTGGCGTCATAAAGGGCTTTAGAAACATAAGGCTTGTATTTTGTTTTTCCGCCTTTATTTTTCACATTAGAGGCGCGGGCTACACCGCCCTTGTATTTTTTGTTGAGCTCTGTACAGTTTTTATAAGTTACTACTTTTGCGGCGGCTTCTGCCTCGTTGACTGTACTAAGTGTAAAGGTGAGAAGTAGACCTGCTGCTAAGGCAGCTTTTATGATTGTTTTCATATATTTCTCCTTTTAATTATACATGAGGATAAGAATGGATGTTTAGCAAAAAACGGCATTTTTTACAAATATATTTCCAATCCCTATATGATGGTATCTTAATCCTCTTATACTAGCAATGAAAATATGATATTATGTATAAAATTAATTTCCAAGAAATTAGGCAGGGGATGAATGAATGCTTAAGGACTTAAATGGACTGCATGATATGGACTCTGTTGTATTACCTGCTTTTTGCAATGGTTGATGAAAACTATCTTCAGACACATACTAATCAGCTACATAGATGGTTTAAGAGTTAATTAATAATAAAAAGGAAAAAAAGGGAGGAACTATAATGACACTCCAGCAATTGAAATATGTGGTAGAAATTGTACTGTGCGGTTCGATTAATGAAGCGGCAAGGCGTTTATACATGTCACAGCCGAGTTTGTCAAAGGCAGTGAAGGAGCTAGAAAAGGAGATGGGATTTGAGATTTTCTTGCGGACGTCAAAGGGAATTACCTTATCGAAAAACGGCGCTGAATTTCTTGGATATGCCCGCCAAGTAGTGGAACAGGCCGAACTGTTGGAACGAAGATACTTTGACAGTGCACCATCCCAGCAGCTATTTTCTGTTTCAACACAGCATTATGCATTTGCTGTCAATGCATTTGTAGAAATGATCAAAAAACATGGTGCAGATGAATATCAATTTACATTGAGAGAGACGCGAACATATGAAATCATCGAGGATGTCAAAAACTTCCGCAGTGAAATTGGGATTCTGTATGTAAGCTCCTTTAATGAGAAGGTGATGCTTCAAATGCTTGAACAAGAAGGCCTTGATTTCCATTCTCTATTTGAGGCGGGTCCTCATATTTTTGTGAGTGCCCAAAATCCTCTAGCGAAAATGTCGTCTGTAACGCTTGAGGACCTAGAAGCATATCCTCGTCTATCATTTGAACAAGGTGAATTTAATTCCTTTTATTATGCGGAAGAAATATTCAGCACCATTCCAAGGAAAAAGTCTATCCAAGTGAGCGATCGGGCTACACTGTTTAATCTGCTTATTGGCTTGAACGGATACACTATTTCTACTGGGATACTAAGCTCTGACTTGAATGGATCTGACATCGTTTCTGTTCCCCTTGCAGAAGAAGAAACAATTTCTGTTGGATGGATTGTCCACAAAAAAACGAGGCTCAGCAGGATTGCTAATCTTTATTTAGAAGAGCTTAAACAATTCGTTGATTATTATGCGAATAAGGTGCTATAGCTTTTAGTTATAACGGATGATTACTTTTATCAGTTACTCTATACCCTTTTTTATATGCTACTATACATACACAATAAGAGGACAAGGGAAAGAGGGATTTATATGCAAGCTATTGATAAATCAACACAGAAAACAGCGCCATTTCGTGCAGATCAAGTAGGGAGCTTACTAAGGTCTGAGGCAATTAAAAATGCTCGTCTAAAAAAAGCTGCTGATGAAATTACTGCAGAGCAATTAAGAGAAATAGAAGATACAGAGATTGCAAGAATAGTTGAAAAGCAGAAGGAGGTTGGACTGCAAGCTGTAACAGATGGAGAATTCCGCAGAGCATGGTGGCATTTCGATTTCCTTGAAGACCTTCAAGGCGTTACAGGCTATCAAGCTGGTTCAGGTATTCAATTCCAACAGAAGCAAACAAAATCACGGTCTATTAAAGTTACTAGTAAGCTCGGATTTGACAAACATCCATTTTTGGAGGATTTTAAATATCTTCAGCAAACAGCAGGTAATCATACAGCAAAATTAACGATTCCAAGTCCAAGCATGCTGCACTTCCGCGGTGAAGTGGATAAGGAAGTGTATCCGGATCAAGATGAGTTTTTCGCAGATCTTGCTCAAACTTACAAAAAAGGATTACAAGCGTTTTATGATGCTGGCTGCCGCTACGTACAGCTTGATGACACATCTTGGGCTTATTTATGTTCAGATGAACAGAAGGAACAGCTTCGCGCAAAAGGACTGGACCCTGATTACTTAAGCAGGAAATATTTAGAAACATTAAATGAGGCAGTTTCTGACCGTCCAGATGATTTTAAAGTGACCATGCATATTTGCCGCGGAAATTTCCGTTCAACTTGGATTTCTTCAGGTGGCTACGAGCCAGTTGCAGAAAAACTGTTCGGCCATTTGAATATAGATGGATTCTTCCTTGAATATGACAATGACCGCTCAGGCGGCTTTGAACCGCTTAGATATGTGAACAGACCGGACTTAAACATCGTATTAGGATTGATTACATCTAAATTCGGTGAACTAGAAAGCAAGGATGTAATTAAGCGCCGCATAGAGGAAGCTTCCCGTTATGTGGACTTAAATCAATTATGCTTGAGCCCGCAGTGCGGCTTTGCATCAACGGAGGAAGGCAATTTGCTTACAGAAGAGCAGCAATGGGACAAGCTTCGCCATGTTGTCGAAATTTCGAATGATGTTTGGAAGTGAGAGTTTCAAGCTTAGACTGGCTGAAAATTTTTCAGCCAGTTTTTTTTATGTTTAAACCAATAGGCTATTTTAGTAGCTTATAATAAAAGGAAAGGAAAGGGGCTGTTGACTGATGATAAAAACTGTCTTATTTGATTTAGATGGGACCTTATTGAATAGGGATGAATCAATTCTTCGCTTTGCAGATCGTCAATATGACAGAATGAAAAAGTGGACTGGCCATATACCGAAAGCTACATATATTAACAGGTTCATCGTTTTGGATGCAAAAGGTTATGTGTGGAAGGATAAAGTATATCAGCAGCTTGTTGAAGAATTCTGCATGAGTGGGATCACCTCACAGGAGCTGCTTCAAGACTACTTGAATGAGTTTCAGTACAGCTGTGTCCCCTTTCCTAATCTAAAAGAAATGTTAGCAGAGCTGTCAGAAGCAGGGATTCGGCTAGGAATGATTACAAACGGATTTGGTAAATTCCAGATGAGAAATATAGAAGCTTTATGTATCAAAGACTACTTTCAGGCAATATTGATATCTGAATGGGAAGGCTTAAAAAAGCCTGATCCTGCCATTTTCCTGCGAGCGCTGAAAAAGCTCGATACATCCCCACATCAAAGTCTCTTTGTCGGCGATCATCTTGAAAATGATGTTGCTGCAGCTCGAAATGTTGGAATGATTAGTGTGTGGAAAGGGGATATACAATGGCCCGGCACAAATGCAGATTATACAGTGCAGGATTTAGGAGAAATCCCAAACTTATTAAATATGCTTCAGCCTAAGTCTCAAGAATTTTAAATGGAGGCAATTATATGAATGAAAGATTTATTATTGATTATCAATCACCAATTGGACTGATAGAAATAACGGGCTCAAAAGTTGGGGTATATTCCGTATTGTTTACAGAAAAAGACAGTCTGCAATTTCCGATTACGGAGAACATACCGAAACCATTAACAGACTGCTATGAACAGCTTGATAATTATTTTAAGGGTGAGCTTGATACCTTTACTTTTCCATATATTATGGAGGGGACCGATTTCCAAAAAAATGTGTGGACTGCATTAATGGACATTGCATACGGAAAAACAGGTTCTTATAAAGAAATTGCCGTTAATATTGGCAATGAAAAAGCAATCAGAGCTGTTGGCAGTGCAAATGGCAAAAACAAGCTTTGTGTCGTCATCCCATGTCACCGGATTATCGGAAGTAACGGAAGTTTGACAGGTTATGCAGGCGGTTTATGGAGAAAGGAGTGGCTGCTTGAACATGAAAGAAAGAAAAACATCCCGAAATTATAAGTTCGGGATGTTTTTTGTTATCATATTTTAAATTGCTTGATTATTGTTTGTAAATCATCTGCTAAAAGAGCAAGTGCCTGAGAAGAGGAAGTGATTTCCTCCATTGATGCGAGCTGCTCCTGTGTTGCAGCAGAGATATTTTGGGTGATGGCTGCAGAATCCTTCGCTACACCGCTCACGTCAAAAATAGATGCATGAACTGTTTCTGTTCCTTTTGCAAGCTTATTCAGCGCTTCTGAAATGTCTTCGATTTGGGANACGACTCCATTTACTGCACTTTCGATTTTTTTGAATGAAGTGCCTGCAGAATTGACAACATTCAATCCAGAATGAACTTCCTGTGATGCTCTTTCCATTGTTTCCAATGTATGTTCTGTGTCTTTTTGAATTAATTGAATAAGTTTTGAAATTTGTTCTGTTGAATTAGTTGATTCCTCTGCGAGCTTTCTTACTTCATCTGCAACCACAGCGAAACCTTTGCCGTGTTCACCAGCTCTTGCAGCTTCAATTGCAGCATTCAGAGCCAATAGATTTGTTTGGGCTGAAATGCCAGTGATTACATTTGTAATTTCTCCGATTTCATTTGAACGTTCATTCAAGCTTCTGACAGCTTCTGATAAGCTATTAACATTAGCATAAATAGAATTCATTTGTGTGTTTACTTCTGTGATAGCTTCATTTCCTTCTGTAGAAACTTGAGATGCGTGAAGGATGTCTTTCGTAATTTTTTCCGTGTTATCAGCAATTGTTTTTGTATAAGCGGTTATGTCGCTAATAATGTGGGTACTGTCTTCCACTTTATCTACTTGTTTGTCTGTTCCTGCGGCAAGCTCCTGAACCGTCAGCGTTATATGTTCACTCGCTTTGCTGTTTTCCTCTGCACTTGCACTCAATTCTTCTGAGGCTGCGGCAACCTGCTGGGAAGAGTCATATACAGTACTGAATACAGATTGAAGCTTGGATGTCATATGATTAAAGGACTCTGAAAGCTGACCAATTTCATCCTTTGATTGATAACTGCCTTTTACTGTGAAATCTCCATCCTCAGCAAGAGAAAGAAGCTCCTTTACTTCCTTTACAGGTCCAATGATCATGCGCCCAATCAAGATACTTAATCCGATTAACAGCAGTAAGGCAACGAGAATGACAGCTGCAACAAAAATTGTGACTGTGTTCAAGCTTTCTTTGCTTTTAATGTAAATATTTTCTGAATACTTTGTTTTTGTGTTGACAAGCTCTTTAAGTGTATCGTTAACGATTGCTCGGTTCGGCTCAACTTCTTTTAAGTAAAGATCATAGCCTTCTTGATTTTTATTGGCAAGAGCGAGACTCACCACTTTATCCCTTGCAGCAGATAATGCTGTGACTTGTTCTTTAAACTGCTCGAGCAATTGTTGTTCATCAGGCATTAAGTTTCCGCTCTCAATCTCGGCAACAAGTGTATCAATTTCATCCCAAGCAGATGTAATTTCCTCCTGCAATTGTTTGTTTTTGCTTTCGTCAGTTGTCAGCAGTAATTCTAAAGTATACGCACTGCTTGCCCTTGTATTTATCCTTACCTGCAGCATGTCTGTTATTGGCAGCAAGTTCTCTTTGTACATAATTTCCGAGTCCTTTGCCATGGCACGGATATAGTTTAATCCTAGGAACCCGACTGAGCCTAATGCAACAGCACTTACTAGGATGATAATTAACAGCTTTTTTGTAATAGTTAAGTTCTTTAGCAGTTTCAACGTGTATTCTCCTTTTAATATGATAAATTCCTGAAGCTAATACATATATCGACTTCGTTTAATCAATATAAAGAGGTTGGATTTTGCCTCTTTTTTCCTTAAATCGACTTTCCATGCATGGAGTGCTGTTTTCTTGAATAGATACTTGTAAGAGGTGTAACAGATGGAAACAAATCTTGTTTTTCTCAAATGTACGAAAAGAGTGAAATTTGCTTTTTAAAAGAAGTTTCACTCTCTTAATAAACGGATAATTACTAGAGTCAGCATGTTAATGCAATTTTAAAATAAAATAGGCTACATAATAGAACAAAAAAACCAATTATGCTATAATAATTGATTAATTGAATATTAAGAAATTTGTAGTTGTTTTGCTGTGAAAGCACAATGGGAAGGAGAAGGCAAATGAAAAAAAGAGTGGTAATCTATACAGTGATAACTAAAGGCTATGACGAATTAAAGGAGCCGGCAATCATTTCAAATCAGTGTGACTATATATGCTTTACAGATGATCCAGCACTTATTTCAGATACATGGCAAATAAGGCCTCTTCCCCCTAGCGATTTGGATATTGTCAGGCAGTGCAGGCAGGTGAAAATCATGCCGCACTTCTTTTTACCTGAATACGAGTTCAGTATTTGGATAGATGGGAATATGGAGATTACTGGGGATATTGACGAGTTGATAGAGCAGTATTTTCTGCAAGGTGACAGATCGCTGTATACTTTTAAACATCCGTTAAGAGACTGTATATACGAGGAAGCAAAGGAATGTATAAAGCAAGGGAAAGACAATGAAAGAATTATTAGAAAGCAGCTGGCAAAATACAAAAGTGAGTATTACCCAAAACATAATGGGCTGATTGAAAGCAATGTCATTTTTAGAAGAACACATTCTCCTGATGTAATGCAATTAATGGAGCAGTGGTGGAAGCTGGTCAAGAACTTCAGCAGAAGAGATCAGCTCAGCTTCACTTATGCAGCATGGGTATCAGGGTTCTTTTATGGCTATTTAGAGGGAGACAGCAGGGGAAGCAGCAAATATTTCCGCCTTTTGCATGAGCATGCTTTACTGGAAATAGAGCAGCCAGAAACGGTTTAATTAGTAAATATTAAAGGGAGGCATCAATATGTCTCCCGTTTTTGTATTTAAGCAGCCATTTTGGAAATGAACCTGAATACATAGAAGTATAGAATCGTACTTACAAGGGCCGAAATTAATATTAAACCAAAAACAGCAACAGGCACCAACCAATCTGAGATAATCACTGCAAAGGGAGCCAAGAACCTGCCAATTGTAAACTGCAGTTTGGATGCTCCCATATATAATCCGCGAGACGCATGTGGTGCATATTCACTTACAAAATTATTCATAACAGGGGAACGGATAATTTCTCCAAAGGTAAAAATAACGGTAAAAAGCAATAAAAGCCAAATATTTGTCGTCAAACCGACTGCAAATATCCCGATGCCTGCTAAAAAGGAAGAAAGCATAAAAACATCACGGTCTTGCCAATTTTTTAGCCATTTGGCACTGGGGAGAACAAACAGGACAAACATAAGACCGTTTAACCCAAGCATCCAGCCAAAAGCCTCCGTGCTAGATAGTGTAAGCGACCAGTTCTTGAAAGACAGCATCGTTTGGAAAGGCACTTTTTCTGTCACATACACAGCTAAATAAAGGTCGAGCTGCATAATAGCTATAATCGCAAAAACTCCAGCTGCAATATAAAGGACAAATACTTTATCAGAGAAAATGGTCCTGTAAGCTTTCCACTGGCCCAAGAACGAATAGATAATGCCTTTTTGTCCATGCTTTTTGTTCGTAATGTCAGGGNCAGTTTCTTTTATCGCATAGAGTATTGTAACGCTGTATAGCAACATAATGAACGCACATGCCCATAACAGTTCTGTTCTGTATTGGAAAAAAAGAATGACTCCTATTGCAGGTCCTAACACAGCTCCGATATTGTTGGCTGTGATAAAGACAGCAAAAACTTGGCGGCGATTTTTAACTGTAGTTAGATCTGCTACCATTGCATCACTTGCAGGACTATAAAGCGCCCCGCCAATCCCGATGCCGATAAAGGCAAGATAATCAAGCCAGTGGGAGGAGGAGAGTGCAAATACTGCAAACATGGCTGCTTTTAAGCAGCACCCTGTTAGCATGACAGGCTTCCTTCCAAAACGGTCTGCAAAATCCCCGCCAATCATGCTGAATACGATTGCGGCAAGTGGAGGGATAGTCATTAGCAATCCTGCTAAATGACTGCCAAGTGCATGGCTGAAATAGACAGCAATAAAGGGGAAATACATCCAGTACAGTAAGTTGAAAAGTGCCTCTCCAGCGAGCCTTATTCTTAAATTAGCATTCCATGTAGTTATTTTCATTAGATATACCTTACCCTTTATCCAGTTTCCGGCCGGTATGTTTATCCTAAAATAATTTTTGAATTAAATATAGACTTATATTTTCATTTATTTTATAATAATAGTATGAAAATTCGGAACGTTAATCTCTTCGTTTGAGTGCGGCAAAAAACGAACATATGTTTGTTTTTTGCGACTTCACACTATCCATATGAATTCAAGGAACCAGTCATCTATGCTGGTTTCTTTTTTTATGACAAATGAACCAAAGCTGAAGTGGAGATTGTTGAATCGGTATTTAGAGATAGAAAGAATGACACCATTAAAAAAAATAGCAAGCAGCTGCCCTGTTTGATTAACTGACAGGGTTGTTTTAATAGATTAATAATTGTTAATATTATGATAAAATAAAGGGAGAAAATAACTTACATAAATTATACAAAGGATGATTAAGCGAGGCTAAAGCTGACAGGATAAAAACAAAAAAGAATGCGGCTAGCTTGCAAGCTGCATTCTCTTTACGGGTTGCTTCGGTTTTTCAATAGCCAGTTTTTAATAACAAGTCCAACTGCCGCACCAGGTATGACACAGAGGATTGGCATAAATATGGGTCCAATTACAACTCCGAACAAAGACCATTTTTGCGAATAAATAAGCCCAATTGTAACAAAGATGGCACATGAGACATAGGGAAGAAATGAATAAGGGAGACTCTCCCCTTCCTCATTGGCATCTCTTACAGCATCCCACATCGCAAAAAAATACAGGCATGGATAAAACATCAGCCATTGAAAGTTAATATATTCGGTTGCTTTGTCAATATTACCATTGAAGCTCGAGATAATCGCTAGATTAAAATTGGATTGGCGGTTAATGACCATTTCCATCAAAATGAAAAGCAGTGATTTTAAGTACTTGTGATTAAGCAGCTGGCCAAAGCCAGGAAATGCAATCGACCATAATATTCTTTCCAGTGTTCCCTTATTCAATTTAGGATCAGCCTGCTTCCTTTTTGTTAATTGGGTTTTGGCAATATTGCAAAAAGCCTCCGATTAGATTGGATTATATGAAAGATACATTATTTGTTGTAATGCCGCTTTTAAAATGTAGCTTTGTTTTTTATTATTACACATAGCATCTGAAATATTAGTTTTTTTACAGAAATTGTATAATTTAATGGAAGATTTTATAGGAGGTGCAAGTGTTTGATAGAAGTTACTTATATGGATATCCATAAAGAAGGCTTAATTGTTCTTGAAACTGATATGTTCCGGCATTATCATGATGCAAGAATGCTTATTCGTTATGACAGCAATCTCATAGCTTATAAGCGAATGCCTAATTTAAAGGAATTCAGCCATACAGAGAAATATTTGCAAGAATATCATTTTGACAGAGGACAAAAGCATGTAAAGTTCATTTTTCCACCTAATGAAGAGATAGATGAGAAATTATTGGCCAATCTTACCGGTAAAGAATATGATATTGGCTTTACGGAGATGTATAAAATTAACCCGCGTAATTTTCCAGAAGAGGAGAAACGAAAGGAAATAGAAATCGTCCATATCGGCAAGGCTCAGCTTGAAGATTTTTTAACATTGAGTTATCAGCAGGATCTTATTTTCGGTAAGGAGTTTGCCACACTTACGCGTGATAATAATAGGCGTCACTTTCATAATTCTACTATTTGGCAAGTGATGGCTTATTACAACGGAGTTCCTGCCGGCGGATTGAAAGCAATCATAAAAGAACAAACAGTTGAGATTGATGGATTATTTGTACTGCCAGAATTTCAGCGGAATCGAATTGCTGCACATCTACAGCAATTCGTGATGAAGTCCTGGCCAGAAAAGACAGTTATTCTGCTGGCAGATGGAGAGGATACCCCAAGGGAAATGTATAAAAAGCAAAATTATGACTATGTCGGTTTTCAGTATGAAGCAGTGAAAGTATTCGAAGATGAATGAAACTATTGCAAGGGAATGAGCAAAAGTGAAAGCAGTAAAAGTTTTTCATTATGATGCCTTCAGCACAAAACCGGACAAAGGTAATCCTGCGGGAGTAGTTTTTGAAGGGGATTTATTCAGCAAGTCGGAAATGCAGGAGATTGCCTTCAAGGTTGGCTTTAACGAAACAGCTTTTATTGCCAGNTCTGATAANGCAGACCTGAAAATACAATACTTCACACCTGGCCACGAAATGGATTTATGCGGACATGGGACGATTGCCTGTTTATACGGCCTTTATGAACAAGGAAAATTGCCTCCAAAAGGTGAGTTAACAATAGAAACAAAAGCTGGCATTTTGCCGATTAAACTTCAAGTAGATAACTCAGGAAGAATGTACATAACGATGAAGCAAGCCCAGCCAAAGTTTATGGAATTTCGAGGTTCTAAGCATGAGCTTGCCTTGGCAATTGGTTTGACAGAAAAGGATTTATCTGACGAGATGCCGATAATGTACGGCAGTACAGGAATATGGACATTGCTTGTCCCAGTCAGGAGCTTATCTGCATTTAAGAAGATGAAGCCGGCCAATCAATTGTTCCCCGAAATTTTGAAAGAGAACCCTATTGCCTCATTGCATCCTTTTTGCCTCGAAACAGAACTTGAAGGTGCCGATATGCATGCCCGTCACTTCTCTTCACCGTTTTCTAAAACAGTGGAAGATCCTGTAACAGGCACAGCTTCAGGAGTTATGGGTGCTTATTATGCATACTATCTAAAAAATAAGGCGAAGAAACCATTGAATCTTGTAGTGGAGCAAGGATTGGAAATGGGCCGAGCAGGCATTGTATCAGTTAAGGTATCAGATGGGAAAAATGGTATTGATGTAGAAATAACAGGTACAGCGGTGTATGTTAAGGAAATGGAAATAACTGTTGGTCATTAAACAATCTTGATAGGTAATAATAAAATAAATATTGAATCTTATGGTAATATATAGTAATATGTAAAATAATTATTAAAGCGAAGATTAGGACATGGGATGTTTAAAAAAAGTTGACAGAGAGGGAAGTGTAAGCTGGAATCTTCCTAACGTATTTAACATCTTACCACCTTTGAGCTTTGTTGGGGAAATATAGTATCCAATGACGTAAATGCTGCGTTAAAGCACAATAAGCCGCAGAAATTTTGCGGGAAGTTGGGTGGAACCACGGGTATAAGCACACTCGTCCCTTGTTAGAGGGATGTAGTGTGCTTATTTTTTTATAGAGAAAAGCGATGAAAAGGACATGAATCATGCTTACGGTCCACAGAGAGGGAAGTATCTGCTGAAATCTTCCTGGCTTAGGAAAATGATTTACCACCTTGGAGCAGTGCCTTTTAAAAAGGTAACGTTAGCTGCGTTAAAGCACAATAAGCC
>Ga0058696_1000125_pt1 | contig 32101 bp, 39 predicted proteins | sample AgamicMgSfrz_FD_55077 | JGI IMG/M metagenome (GOLD analysis project Ga0058696, IMG submission 55077) | Agave microbial communities from Guanajuato, Mexico - Mg.Sf.rz | ecosystem: Host-associated > Plants > Phyllosphere > Phylloplane/Leaf | place: Guanajuato, Mexico | collected 2012-05-30 | reverse complement strand
GCGCGAGCGCCGCGCCGATCCCCGAGCCTGCGCCGGTGATCAGCGCGATGCGTTCGAGGTGCGCGGCGCGTGCGTTCACGCGGCGACCTTGTCGTCGCTGCTCACGCGCTCGACGTTGATCGTGCCGACGTGGAACGCGGCCAGCGACTCGCGGTGCGCGATGCTGACGATCGCAGCCTTCGGCAGTCGTTCGGCGAACAGGTGATAGAGGCGGGCTTCGTTATCCGCGTCGAGCGCGCTGGTCGCTTCGTCGAGGAACAGGAAGTCGGGCTTGTGCAGGAGCACGCGGGCGCCGGCCAGACGCTGCTGCTCGCCCGGCGACAGCACGCGGGTCCAGTGCGCGGTTTCGTCGAGGCGCTCGACGTAGTCCTCGAGGCGGCACGCGCGCAGCGCATCGCGGCACGCTTCGTCGCTGAAGGTGTCGGGCGTCGCCGGGTAGGTAAGCGCGGCCTTGAGCGTGCCGATCGGCAAATAGCTGGTTTGCGGCACGAACATCATCCGCGCGCCGACCGGCGCGTCGATCGCGCCGTCGCCGAACGGCCACAGGCCCGCGAGCGCGCGCATGAACGTNCTCTTGCCGGAACCNGACTTNCCGATCACGAGCCAGCGCGAGCCGGGCTCGATCGTGACGTCNCCGATGTTCGCGAGCGCGTTGCCGTTCGGCAGCGCGAGCTTGAGNGACGACGTCGACAGTTTCGCGGCNTCGATGTAGTGCAGGTTGATGCCGCCGTGCTCGGTCGCGGGCGACAGGCTTTCCTTCAGGTGCGACGTGCCCATCACACGCTTGAATTCGCGCAGACGGTTGACGGTGGCGCGCCATTCGACGAGGGTCGAGTAGCTGTTGATGAACCACGAGAACGAGTCGCTGACGGTGCCGAACGCGGACGAGATCTGCATCAGCACGCCGAACGAGAACGCACCGGCAAAGTAGCGCGGCGCCGCGACGACGAGCGGGAAGATGATCGCGATCTGCCCGTAGAAGCTCAGCACGAACGTGAGCCGCTTCGTGTACTTCATCACGCGCCACCAGTTGTCGCGGATGCGCGTGAAGAGGGTCTGCGCGTTGCCGGCCTCGGTCTTCTCGCCGTCGTAGAACGCGATCTGCTCGGCGTTCTCGCGCACGCGGATCAGCCCGAAGCGGAAATCGGCCTCGACGCGCTGCTGCTGGTAGTTGATCGACACGAGCGGATGGCCGACCTTCTGGATGATCAGCGAGCCGACCACCGCGTACAGCGCGGCCGCCCACACCATGTAGCCGGGAATCGCGATCGGCGTCGCGCCGAGCGTGAACGTCAGCGCGCCGGCGAGCGACCACAGGATCGTGATGAACGACACGAGCGTGACGACCGTCGACAGCAGGTCGAGCGACAGCGCGAGCGTCGTGGTCGCGAACGACTGGAGGTCGTCGGTGATCCGCTGGTCGGGGTTGTCGGCGAGGCGGTCACGTTCGATCCGGTAGAACGCGCGATCGCCGAGCCACTGGCCGAGGAAGCGGTCGGTGAGCCACTGGCGCCAGCGGAAGCCGAGCATCTGCCGCAGGTAGCGGCCGTACACGGCGAGGATGATGAACGCGAAGGCGAGCGCGGAGAACTGCATCAGCAGGTTCGGGAAGTCGTGGACGTCCTTCGACTGCAGCGCGTTGTAGAACTGCGCGTTCCACTTGTTCAGCCGGACGTTGATCCAGACCACGCAGAGGTTGATCGCGATGATCGTGACCAGCAGGCCCCACGCGATTTTCCATTCGGACGATACCCAGTAGGGCTTGATGAGGCTCCATGCGGATACCGGGCGCTCGTCCTGCGGCGCGTCGGGTGCGGAGCGGACGGGATCGATCGATTGGGTCATGTGCTTCCTGATGATGAGCCGGCGCGCGGGCCGGGCGAAACCGGGCGCGCGCCGCGATACGGCATGCCGGGGCGCGGCGCCGACTGACGGCGGGCGTCCGGATGGTCGCCCGTGCGTCTTAAACGGCACTTAAAAACCGGCGGTGACGCGGCAACCGGCCGCTCGCGCGGCCGGCCTGCGGGCATTGTGCCAGAGCGGCGCGGCACGCCGGCGAATTTGCCGCTAGGGGGACAGTTTGCGGCGCTTTCCGCTTTTATGGTCTAATGGCCGACGACGAAACAGGGGTGCTTCGTGGCGCGGCCGGCAGATGTTCCGGGCAGCGCGGCGAGGCTGAGAAAGACCCTTCGCACCCGATCCGGGTAATACCGGCGAGGGAAGTTTCTGATCCCGCCGGGCCGCGCTGGCCGCCATCCCACATGGTCAGCGCCCGAGTCCCGCCCGGCCGGCCTTTGCTGCCGGTTTCGTCCTTTTGGGTACGCGCATTGCGCGTTACGGAAGGAATGATGGCCGCACAATCTTCAGTCTTTTGCAGGGCTTCCGCCCCGATGTCGCGTGCGTTCGCAGGCGGCGGCGCGTGTGCGTCGACATTCGTCGCGCGTGACCGCGCGGAGGGCGCGCGATGAACGTCCGGGATACACGACCCGATTTCGCGGTGCTCGGCGGCGGCCTCGTCGGCCGCCTGATCGCGTGGCGGCTCGCGGGCGACGGGCATCGCGTCGCGCTCTACGAGCGCGGCGGCCCGGACGGCGAGCAGTCGGCCGCGTGGGTCGCGGCCGCGATGCTCGCGCCGCTCGCGGAAGCGGCCAGCGCGGAACTGCTGATNACCGAGCTGGGNGCCGCGTCGCTCGCGCGCTGGCCGCAGTGGCTCGCGGAACTGCCCGAACCCGTCTTCTTCCAGCAGCACGGCACGCTCGTCGTCTGGCATCACGCGGATCGCGCGGAGGCGCCGCTGTTCGAGCGGCGCGTGCGCGCGAACGCGCCGGCCGAGCTGCTCGACGGCGGCTTCGTGACGCTCGCCGGTGCGCAGATCGATGCCGCAGAACCCGTGCTCGCGGGCCGCTTCGCGCGCGGGCTGATGTTGCCGCGCGAAGGGCAGCTCGACAACCGCCAGGCGCTGCGCGCGCTCGCGGCGGGCCTGGCCGAACGCGGCGTCGCGCTGCACTGGCATGCGTCGGTCGACGACGCGAATCTGCCGGCCGCGCATTTCACGATCGATTGCCGCGGGCTCGGCGCGAAATCCGCGCTGCCCGCGCTGCGCGGCATTCGCGGCGAAGTCGCGCGCGTGCATGCGCCCGGCATCGGGCTCACCCGGCCCGTGCGGCTGCTGCATCCGCGCTACCCGCTGTACATCGCGCCGAAGCAGGACGATCTCTATGTGATCGGCGCGACCGAGGTGGAGGGCGAGGACATGTCGCCCGTCAGCGTGCGTTCGGCGCTCGAGCTGCTGAGCGCGGCGTTTTCCGTGCATCCGGCGTTCGGCGAGGCGCGCATCCTCGAACTCAACGCGCAGTGCCGGCCGACGCTGCCCGATCACCGCCCGGCGGTGATCTGGGACGGCGCGTCGACGCTCGCGGTCAACGGCCTGTACCGGCACGGCTTCATGATCGCGCCGGAAGTCGCGCAGGCGGCCGTCGTGTTCGCGCAGGCCGCGCTCGGCGGCGCACTCGGCGATGCCGACGCGTTCGCCGCATGGCGCGACGCCGCCCGCTGGCCGACGCTGCTTCATCACCGCAACGACGCGCGCCAGCCGGCCTGACGCGCGCAGCCGACCGAATCCGACCGAGCCTCATGGATATCCAGATCAATCAACAGACCCTGACGTTGCCCGATGACGCGACCGTGGCCGACGCGCTGGCCGCGTACGGCGCGCGTCCGCCGTACGCGGTGGCGCTGAACGGCAACTTCGTCGCGCGCACGCAGCATGCGGCGCGCGCGCTCGCGGCGGGCGACCGGCTCGACGTCGTGCACCCCGTCGCGGGCGGCTGAGCGCCGCCGGTTCGTCCCCGCTCTTCCAGGAAAACGACATGACGTCCCACCCCTCCGCCGACGCGCTGACGCTGTACGGTGAAACCTTCGCAAGCCGCGTGCTGCTCGGCACGTCACGCTATCCGTCGCTGCAATCGCTGTCCGATTCGATCGCCGCGTCGCGCCCCGGGATGGTGACGGTCGCGCTGCGCCGGCAGATGACGGGCGGCACGGCCGAAGCCGGCTTCTTCGACCTGCTCAAGCGCCACGCGGTGCCGTTGCTGCCGAACACGGCCGGTTGCCAGACCGTCGCCGAAGCCGTGACGACCGCGCACATGGCGCGCGAGGTCTTCGACACCGACTGGATCAAGCTCGAACTGATCGGCGACGACTACACGCTGCAGCCCGACCCGGTCGGGNTGATCGAAGCNGCCGCGCAACTGGTCAAGGACGGCTTCAAGGTGCTGCCGTANTGCACCGAGGATCTCGTGATCGGCCGGCGCCTGCTCGACGCCGGCTGCGAGGCGCTGATGCCGTGGGGCGCGCCGATCGGCACCGGCAAGGGCGTCGTGAATCCGTACGGGCTGCGCGTGCTGCGCGAACGGCTGCCGGACGTGCCGCTGATCGTCGACGCGGGGCTCGGCGTGCCGTCGCACGCGTGCCAGGTGATGGAGTGGGGCTTCGACGGCGTGCTGCTGAATACGGCGGTGTCGCAGGCCACGCACCCGGAAATCATGGCAAGGGCGTTCGCGCAGGGCGTCGAGGCGGGCCGCGCCGCATATCTCGCCGGTCCGATGGACGCGCGCGACACCGCGCATGCGAGCACGCCGGTCGTCGGGATGCCGTTCTGGCACCAGGACGGAGGCGGCGCATGAGCGCGGCGCGCTTCGCCGATGCGTTCTGGCCGCCGGCCGACGAGCTGGCCGAAGCGGCCGAGCGGATTCGCGCGCGGCTCGGCGACTGGCCGGCCGGCGCGGCGCCGTGGCGGCTCTGCGTGGCGGCGCCCGACGTGCCGGCCGACGGCGACGTGCTGATCGTGTCGGCGGGCGACCGTGCCGCGCAGGCACGCGCATCGGCCGTGTCGCGGCCTGCGTCGCCCGATGCGGTGGCGATCGAATTCGACGAGCAGGGCGCCGTGCTGCATGCGGCGGGCGTGCGTTACGCGCTCGACGCCGCGCATCCGCTCGGGGACGACTGGATCGCGGCGCTCGCCGCGTTCCTCGATTGCGGCTTCGCGCCGGTCGACGCGCTGGTGCTCTCGCTGGCGTGGCGCGACGGCGACGAGACGCGCGCCGCCGACGCATGGCCGGTCGATGCCGCGCGATTCCCGCGGGTGGCCGGGCTGCCGCCCGCGCCGGAGCCGGCGTTCCCGCCGTGCCCCGCGCGGCTCGGCCTCTATCCGGTCGTGCCGAGCGCCGAATGGGTCGAGCGCGTGCTCGACGGCGGCGCGCGAACCGTGCAATTGCGCGTGAAAGAGGCGACGCCGGACACACTGCGTCAAGAAATCGCGCGCGCGGTCGCGGCCGGGCGCCGCTATCCCGATGCGCGCGTGTTCATCAACGATCACTGGGAGATCGCCGCAGAAGCAGGCGCGTACGGCGTACATCTCGGTCAGGAAGACCTCGAAACGGCCGATCTGGCCGCGATCGCGCGCGCGGGCCTGCGGCTCGGACTTTCGAGTCACGGCTATTACGAGATGTTGCGGGCGCTGCACGAGCGGCCGAGCTACCTCGCGCTCGGCCCCGTGTACGCGACCGCCACCAAGGCCGTTGCCGCGCCGCCACAGGGGCTCGCGCGGATTGCCCGCTACGCGCGCTTCGCNGGCGCGCGCGCGCCGCTCGTCGCGATCGGCGGGGTGGGGCTCGACACGCTGCCGGCGGTGCTGGCGACGGGCGTGGGCAGCGTCGCGGTGGTCAGCGCGGTCACGGGCGCGGCCGACTATCGGACGGCGCTTATTGCACTGCAGCAGTGCTTTACCGGACAATTTGACAATCATTGACCGCAGGGCCCGGAACGGCGTCACGACATCATTCCAATGCAGGCCCTATAATTCGGCGTTCTGCGTAAAAGGACTGTCAGCTCCGTGAGCCCCACTCCTACCGAGACCCTGCTGGAACTTCGCGACGTCGACTTTGGCTACGGCGACCGCCTCGTCCTGTCCAACCTGAACCTGCGCTTCGGGCGCGGGCAGGTCGTCGCGGTCATGGGCGGCTCGGGTTGCGGCAAGACCACCGTGCTGCGCCTGATCGGCGGCCTCGTGCGTGCGCGCCGCGGCCAGGTGCTGTTCGACGGCGCCGATGTCGGCGCGCAAACGCGCGACGGCCTGTACGCGCTGCGCCGCAAGATGGGCATGCTGTTCCAGTTCGGCGCGNTGTTTACCGACATGTCGGTGTTCGAGAACGTCGCGTTCGCGCTGCGCGAGCATACCGACCTGCCCGAAGACCTGATCCGCGACCTCGTGCTGATGAAGCTCAACGCGGTCGGGCTGCGCGGCGCGCGCGACCTGATGCCGTCCGAAGTATCGGGCGGGATGGCGCGCCGCATCGCGCTGGCGCGTGCGATCGCGCTCGATCCGCAGCTCATCATGTACGACGAGCCGTTCGCGGGCCTCGATCCGATCTCGCTCGGCATCACCGCGAACCTGATCCGCACGCTGAACCAGGCGCTCGGCGCGACGTCGATCCTCGTCACGCACGACGTGCCGGAATCGTTCGCGATCGCCGACTACGTGTATTTTCTGGCCAATGGCGGCGTGCTCGCGCAGGGCACGCCCGACGAGCTGCGCGCGTCGACCGATCCGAGCGTGCGGCAGTTCATCGACGGCGCGCCGGACGGCCCGTTCAAATTTCATTACACGAGCCCGCCGCTCGCAGCGGATTTCGGGCTCGGCGGAGGGCGCGCATGATCAGCGCGATCGGACGTTACGTCATCGGCGGCCTCGAGCGCGCGGGCTACGGCACGCGCCTGTTCGTGCGCCTCGTGCTGGAATTCTTTCCGCTGCTGCGCCGGCCGCGGCTGGTCACGAAGCAGATCCACTTCCTCGGCAACTATTCGTTCGTGATCATTGCCGTGTCGGGGCTGTTCGTCGGCTTCGTGCTCGGCCTGCAGGGCTATTACACGCTGAATCGCTATGGTTCCGAGCAGGCGCTCGGCCTGCTGGTCGCGCTGTCGCTCGTGCGCGAGCTCGGGCCGGTCGTCACCGCGCTGCTGTTCGCGGGCCGCGCGGGCACGTCGCTCACGGCCGAGATCGGCCTGATGAAGGCCGGCGAGCAGCTCACCGCGCTCGAGATGATGGCGGTCGACCCGATCAAGAACGTGATCGCGCCGCGCATGTGGGCGGGCATCATCGCGATGCCGCTCCTGGCCGCGATCTTCAACGCGGTCGGCGTGCTCGGCGGTTACTTCGTCGGCGTCGTGCTGATCGGCGTCGATCCGGGCGCGTTCTGGTCGCAGATGCAGGGCGGGGTCCAGGTCTGGGCCGACGTCGGCAACGGTGTGATCAAGAGCATCGTGTTCGGCTTCGCCGTGACCTTCATTGCGCTGTACCAGGGGTATGAAGCGAAGCCCACGCCCGAAGGCGTGTCGCGCGCGACCACCAAGACGGTCGTGTTCGCGTCGCTCGCCGTACTCGGCCTCGATTTCCTGCTGACCGCGCTGATGTTCAGCTAAGCCTCAGCCAAGCCAAATTTTGGGATGACGATGAAAAAGACTGCTCTCGACTTCTGGGTCGGCCTGTTCGTGGTGGTGGGCTTCCTTGCGGTGCTGTTCCTGGCGCTGAAGGTCGGCAACATGAGCTCGCTGTCGTTTCAGCCGACCTACTCGGTGAGGATGAAATTCGACAATATCGGCGGGCTGAAGCCGCGCGCGGCCGTGAAGAGCGCGGGCGTCGTGGTCGGCCGCGTGAAGTCGATCGGCTTCGATCCGAACACGTACCAGGCGGTCGTCACGATCGACGTCGACGGCCAGTACCCGTTCCCGAAGGATTCGTCGGCGAAGATCCTCACGTCGGGCCTGCTCGGCGAGCAATATATCGGCCTCGATCCGGGCGGCGACACCGAAATGCTGAAGTCCGGCGATACGATCACGATGACGCAGTCGGCGATCGTGCTCGAGAACCTGATCGGCCAGTTCCTGTACAGCAAGGCCGCCGATGCGGGCGGCGCGAAGCCGGCAGCGGGGGCGTCGGCCGTTCCGGCCGCGCCGGCCCCGGTGGCGGTACCGGCGTCGGCGGTGTCCGGCGCGTCCGGCTCGGCGGCTCAATAACCACACGAGAGAAAACAAGAGGGTAATGACCATGCACACGATCCGCATCAGGCACGCCGCGCTGGCGATGGCGGCAGTCGCCGCGTTGAGCGGCTGCGCGACCGTGCAGACGCCGACCAAGGGCGATCCGCTCGAAGGCTTCAACCGGTCGATGTACAAGTTCAACGACACGGTCGATACGTACGCGCTGAAGCCGGTCGCGAAGGGTTACCAGTACGTGGTGCCGCAGCCGGTGCGCGACAGCGTGACGAACTTCTTCTCGAACATCGGCGACGTCTACATCGCGGCGAACAACATCGTGCAGCTGCGGATCGCGGACGGCGTCGGCGACATCATGCGCGTCGTGATCAACACGGTGTTCGGCGTCGGCGGCCTGTTCGACGTCGCGACGATCGCGAAGCTGCCGAAACATACGGCCGACTTCGGGATCACGATGGGCCGCTACGGCGTGCCGTCGGGCCCGTATCTCGTGTTGCCGCTGCTCGGCCCGAGCACGCTGCGCGACACGGCCGGCCTTGGCGTCGACTACGTCGGCAACCCGCTCACCTACGTGAAGCCGGACGGCCTGAGCTGGGGCCTGTTCGGCGTGAACCTGGTCAACACGCGCGCGAACCTGCTCGGCGCAGGCGACGTGCTGGATGCCGCGGCGCTCGACAAGTATTCGTTCGTGCGCAACGCGTACCTGCAGCGTCGCCAGATGCTGATCAGCAACGCGCGCGGCGAGGCCGCCGCGACGTCGAGCAACGACGCGCTGCCGAAGTACGATCTGCCGGAAGACGGCGCGGCACCGGCGGCAGCCGGCGCGGCCGGAACGGCGGGCGCGGCAGCGGTGGGCGGCGCGGCGCCGGCGCCCGCGCCCGCATCGGGCGCGGCGGTTGCTGCGCCGGCCTCGGGCGCGGCCGAAGCGCCGAATCCGGCCAGCGAAACGAACGTGCCGGCGATGCAGGTCGCGCCGCCGTCGCCGGGCGGGTTCCGGTTTCCGAGCATCCGGCTGCACTGACGGACTTACATTCGTTACAGCCGGAAACGATTCAGTCGGTAGCGTAGGCGAACTTGCGCGTAAGCTACCTGCTCCAACCTTCGCATCGACTCATTCATGCAGGCCACTATGATGAAAAAACTGTTCCTGATCCCCGTTTTCGCGGCGCTGTTCTCGTTCGGCAGCGCAGCTCACGCGCAAGTCGACCAGTCGAACCCGCAAGCGCTGATCAAGACGGCGACCCAGCAGGTGCTCGACGAAGTCAAGCAGCAGACGATCAAGCAGGGCGACACCAACCGCATCATCTCGATCGTCAACAAGGACATCCTGCCGTACACCGATTTCCGCCGCACCACGCAGCTCGCGATGGGCCGCAACTGGCGCACGGCGACGGCCGAGCAGCANCAGCAGGTTCAGGAGCAGTTCAAGCTGCTGCTGATNCGCACGTATTCGGGCGCGCTCGCGCAGNTGAAGCCGGACCAGCAGATCCAGTACCCGCCGTTCCGCGCCGATCCGGCCGATACCGACGTCGTCGTGAAGACGGTCGCGCTGAACAACGGTCAGCCGGTCCAGATCGACTACCGCCTGTACAAGACGGCGAACGGCTGGAAGGTGTATGACCTGAACGTGCTCGGCGCATGGCTGATCCAGACGTACCAGCAGCAGTTCAACGAGAAGATCCAGCAAAGCGGCGTGGACGGCCTGATCAAGTTCCTGACGCAACGCAACCAGGAGCTTGCCGCGGGCAAGCAGGCGTCGTGAGCGGCTTCGAAGCCGGCTCCTCGCTGACCGTCGCGAGCGCGAAGTCCGCGCTTGCGGACGGTCTTGCACGCATCGGCGCCGGCGCGACCGCCGTCGATTGCGCGGCGCTGACGCAGTTCGACTCGTCCGCGCTCGCCGTGCTGCTCGCATGGCAACGTGCCGCCCAAGCGCGCGGCACAGCCCTCGACATCCTCAATCTCCCTCCGAAGCTCGCCAGCCTCGCGCGCGCCTACGGCGTCGACGCACTCATCGAAGGCACCGGGCGACATTGACCCTGTCCGACCGAAGCCTGCCGCGCCAGCCAGCGCGCGCACGCTTCAGGCCGCGCGCCGTCGGCGCCGGCTCCACCAGCCGGTTTGCCCTATAATCAAGCGTTTTGCGGGGCAGCCAATCGGCGTCCGGCCCCCATTTTCTTTCGCAGCAAGCACAGAATAGGCGTCGCGGCCCTTGCGTCGCGCACAGTCATGTCAGCCATAGAAATCCGTCACGTCAAGAAGCGCTACAAGTCGCTTCAGGCGCTCAAGGGCGTCAGCCTGTCGGTCGAGGAAGGCGAGTTTTTCGGTCTGCTCGGCCCCAACGGCGCAGGCAAGACCACGCTCATCAGTATCCTCGCCGGGCTCGCCCGGGCCGACGAAGGCAGCATCTCGGTGCGCGGTCACGACGTCGTCCAGGACTTCCGCAACGCGCGCCGCGCCCTCGGCGTCGTGCCGCAGGAACTCGTTTTCGACCCGTTCTTCACCGTCCGCGAGACGCTGCGCATCCAGTCCGGCTATTTCGGGCTGCACCGCAACGACGACTGGATCGATGAAGTGATGGCCAATCTCGATCTCACCGAGAAAGCCGACGCGAACATGCGCGCGCTGTCGGGCGGGATGAAGCGCCGCGTGCTGGTCGCGCAGGCGCTCGTGCACCGGCCGCCCGTGATCGTGCTCGACGAGCCGACCGCCGGCGTCGACGTCGAATTGCGCCAGACGCTGTGGAAATTCATCTCGCGCCTGAACCGCGAGGGTCACACGATCGTGCTGACCACCCATTACCTCGAGGAAGCCGAGTCGCTGTGCGACCGCATCGCAATGCTGCGCCGCGGTGAAGTCGTCGCGCTGGATCGCACCGACGCGCTGCTGCGCCGCTTCGCGGGCCTGCAGCTGTACCTGCGGTTCGCGACCGGCGCGCTGCCGGCCGAGCTGCGCGGGCTGGAGACCGACCCGGCCGCGCGCGTGCCGGGCGAGCATCTGCTGCGCCTCGCGAGCTACGACGAGGTCGAACGCATCCTCGCGCAATGCCGCGCGGCCGGCTGCACGTTCGACGAGATCGAGGTCCGCAAGGCCGACCTCGAGGATGTGTTCGTCCAGGTGATGAACGGNGCCGAGGTGATCGAGGGTCTGGCATGAATCAACACTCCCCACGCGAACTGCGTTCGCTGNCGTCCGAGGGGACGGCCCGGCCCGTGCCGGGCAGCGGGTTTCGCACGCTGTTCTACAAGGAACTGCTGCGTTTCTGGAAGGTGTCGTTCCAGACGGTGCTCGCGCCGATCGTCACGGCGCTGCTGTANCTGACGATCTTCGGCCACGCGCTGTCGGGCCGCGTCGAGGTNTATCCGGGCGTCGAGTACGTGAGCTTTCTCGTGCCGGGCCTCGTGATGATGAGCGTGCTGCAGAANGCGTTCGCGAACAGCTCGTCGTCGCTGATCCAGTCGAAGATCACCGGCAANCTCGTGTTCATGCTGCTGCCGCCGCTGTCGTACCGCGACATCTTCGGCGCGTACGTGCTCGCGTCCGTCGTGCGCGGGCTCGCGGTCGGCACCGGCGTGTTCGTCGTGACGATCTGGTTTATCCCGATGCACTTCGCNGCGCCGCTGTTCATCATTGCGTTCGCGCTGCTCGGCTCGGCGATNCTCGGCACGCTCGGCCTGATCGCCGGGATCTGGGCCGAGAAGTTCGACCAGCTCGCCGCGTTCCAGAACTTCCTGATCATGCCGCTGACGTTCCTGTCCGGCGTGTTCTATTCGACGCATTCGCTGCCGCCCGTGTGGCGCGAAGTGTCGCGTCTCAACCCGTTTTTCTACATGATCGACGGCTTCCGTTTCGGGTTCTTCGGCGCGTCCGACATCAACCCGTTCGCGAGCCTCGCGATCGTCACCGGTTTCTTCGTGCTGCTCGCGCTGATCGCGATGCGGCTGCTCGCGACCGGCTACAAACTGCGTCATTGATATCGACAGGCCGCGGCCNCCNCANGGCGGCGCGCGCCGACAGGAGCCTTACACCATGTTGCCGACTCCCGAACAGGTCAAGCAATACATCGCCGGCGGTCTCGCCTGCACGCATCTGGAAGTCGAAGGCGACGGCCAGCATTTCTTCGCGACGATCGTGTCGGCGGCCTTCGAAGGCAAGCGGCCGATCCAGCGGCACCAGCTCGTCTATGCGGCGCTCGGCGATCGCATGAAGCAGGAAATTCACGCGCTCAGCATGAAGACGCTGACGCCCGCCGAATGGCAGAACGCATAAACGGAAATCACTGAGTGCAAGTCACCGTCAACGAGCGCGACGCCGTCCAGAGCGTCGCCACGGCACACCCGGCCGCCAACGGGGAATCGCAGGGACAGGGGATGGACAAACTCGCGATCGAAGGCGGTAACCGCCTGTCGGGCGAGATCGTCGTGTCGGGCGCGAAGAACGCCGCGCTGCCGATCCTGTGCGCGGGGCTGCTCACCGCCGANCCGGTCGATCTCGACAACGTGCCGAACCTGAAGGACGTGCGCACGACGCTGAAGGTGCTGAACCAGATGGGCGTGAAAAGCGAGACCGACGGCTGCCGCGTGCAGCTCGACGCGTCGCGCGTCGACAACCTCGTCGCGCCGTACGAGCTCGTGAAGACGATGCGTGCGTCGATCCTCGTGCTCGGGCCGCTGCTCGCGCGCTTCGGCGAGGCGAAGGTGTCGCTGCCGGGCGGTTGCGCGATCGGCGCACGGCCGGTCGACCAGCACATCAAGGGCCTGCAGGCGATGGGCGCGGAGATCAGCATCGAGCACGGCTTCATCGAAGCNCGCGCGAAGCGCCTGAAAGGCGCGCGCATCGTGACCGACATGATCACGGTGACGGGGACCGAAAACCTGCTGATGGCCGCGACGCTCGCCGACGGCGAGACGGTGATCGAAAACGCCGCGCGCGAGCCGGAAGTGAGCGATCTCGCACACTTGCTGGTCGCGATGGGCGCGAAAATCGACGGCATCGGCACCGACCGCCTCGTGATCCAGGGCGTCGAGCGGCTGCACGGCGCGCGTCATTCGGTGATCCCCGACCGNATCGAGGCCGGCACGTTCCTGTGCGCGGTCGCGGCNGCCGGCGGCGACGTGATGCTGACGGGCGTGCGCCCGCACATCCTCGACGCGGTGATCGACAAGCTGCGCGAAGCCGGCGTGTCGATCGAGGAAGGCGACAGCTGGCTGCGCGTGAAGATGGACCGCCGCCCGTCGGCGGTGACGATCCGCACGTCGGAATACCCGGCGTTCCCGACCGACATGCAGGCGCAGTTCATGGCCCTCAATACGGTCGCGACGGGCACCGCGCAGGTCGTCGAGACCATTTTCGAGAACCGTTTCATGCATGTGCAGGAGCTGAACCGGCTCGGCGCGAACATCACGATCGACGGCAACACGGCGCTCGTGACCGGCGTCGACAAGCTGTCCGGCGCGAACGTGATGGCGACCGACCTGCGNGCGTCGGCGAGCCTCGTGATCGCCGGGCTGCGCGCCGACGGCGAAACGCTCGTCGACCGCATCTATCACCTGGACCGCGGCTACGACCGNATGGAAGCCAAACTGACCGCCGTCGGCGCGAACGTGCGCCGCCTTTCCGGGAGCCAAGCATGACCGCGCCGCTGACCCTCGCCCTGTCGAAGGGCCGGATTTTCGAGGAAACCCTGCCGCTGCTGGCCGCCGCCGGCGTGCAGGTGGCCGAGGACCCGGAAACGTCGCGCAAGCTGATCCTGCCGACCACCGATCCGAACCTGCGCGTGATCATCGTGCGCGCGAGCGACGTGCCGACCTACGTNGAATACGGCGCGGCCGATTTCGGCGTGGCCGGCAAGGACGTGCTGGTCGAGCACGGCGGCTCGGGCCTGTACCAGCCGATCGATCTGAACATTGCGCGCTGCCGGATGTCGGTGGCCGTGCCGGCCGGTTTCGACTACGCGAACGCGGTGCGCCAGGGCGCGCGCCTGCGGGTCGCGACGAAATACGTCGAAACGGCGCGCGAACACTTTGCCGCGAAGGGCGTGCACGTCGACCTGATCAAGCTGTACGGCTCGATGGAGCTCGCGCCGCTGGTCGGGCTGGCCGACGCGATCGTCGACCTCGTCAGCTCGGGCGGCACGCTGAAGGCGAACAATCTGGTCGAGGTCGAGGAGATCATGGCGATCTCGTCGCGCCTCGTCGTGAACCAGGCCGCGCTGAAACTGAAGCGCGCGGCGCTCAAGCCGATCCTCGACGCGTTCGAACGCGCGTCGCAGAATGGCGGTTGAGCGCATCACCGTAACGGAACTCCCATGTCCATCACCATCCGCAAGCTCGATTCGACGAACGAAGGCTTCGGCGCCGCGCTGCGCGCCGTGCTCGCGTTCGAGGCGAGCGAAGACGAAGCGATCGAGCAATCGGTCGCGAAGATCCTCGCCGACGTGAAGTCGCGCGGCGACGCCGCGGTGCTCGAGTACACGAACCGTTTCGACCGGCTGAGCGCGAACAGCGTCGCCGCGCTCGAACTGCCGCAGGACGCGCTGCAGACGGCGCTCGACGGCCTCGCGCCGAAAGCGCGCGCGGCGCTGGAAGCGGCCGCGGCGCGGGTACGCGCGTACCACGAGAAGCAGAAGATCGAATGCGGCACGCATAGCTGGCAGTACACGGAAAGCGACGGCACGGTGCTCGGCCAGAAGGTCACGCCGCTCGACCGCGTCGGCCTGTACGTGCCGGGCGGCAAGGCCGCGTATCCGTCGTCGGTGCTGATGAACGCGATTCCCGCCCGCGTCGCGGGCGTCGGCGAGATCGTGATGGTCGTGCCGACGCCGGACGGCGTGAAGAACGACCTCGTGCTGGCGGCGGCGCTGCTCGGCGGCGTCGATCGCGTGTTCACGATCGGCGGCGCGCAGGCGGTCGGCGCGCTCGCGTACGGCACCGAGACGGTGCCGGCCGTCGACAAGATCTGCGGCCCCGGCAACGCGTACGTCGCGTCGGCGAAGCGCCGCGTGTTCGGCACGGTCGGCATCGACATGATCGCCGGGCCGTCGGAAATCCTGGTGCTGTGCGACGGNACGACCGATCCGAACTGGGTCGCGATGGACCTGTTCTCGCAGGCCGAGCACGACGAACTCGCGCAGTCGATCCTGCTGTGNCCGGACGNTGCATTCCTCGATCGCGTCGAGAAGGCGATCGGCGAGCTGCTGCCGACGATGCCGCGCCAGGACGTGATCCGCGCGTCGCTCGAAGGCCGCGGCGCGCTGATCAAGGTGCGCGACATGGCCGAGGCGTGCCGGATCGCGAACGACATCGCGCCGGAACACCTCGAAATCTCGGCGCTGGAGCCGCAGCAATGGGGCCAGCAGATCCGCCACGCGGGCGCGATCTTCCTCGGCCGCTACACGAGCGAGAGCCTCGGCGACTACTGCGCGGGCCCGAACCACGTGCTGCCGACGTCGCGCACCGCGCGCTTCTCGTCGCCGCTNGGCGTGTACGACTTCATCAAGCGCTCGAGCCTGATCGAGGTCAGCGCGGAAGGCGCGCAGACGCTCGGCGAGATCGCATCCGAGCTCGCCTACGGCGAAGGGCTGCAGGCGCACGCGAGGAGCGCCGAGTTCCGGATGAAGGGCTGACCGCGCATCGTGCGCGGGGCCGGGCGGGCGCCGAGGCGCCGGCACCGGCGGCACCCGGAGCGGGGCAGGAGACCAGCGCAGGGCGGCAGCCGCCGCCTTGCCGACCCATTGACGCCGGCGCGACGCACGCCGGCTTGAGACCATGACGACGCCACAAGACATCATCCGCCGCGACGTGCTCGCGATGACCAGCTATCCGGTGCCGGACGCGAGCGGGTTCGTGAAGCTCGACGCGATGGAGAACCCGTACCCGCTGCCCGCGCCGCTCGCCGCGGCGCTCGGCGAGCGGCTCGCGCAGGTCGCGCTGAACCGCTACCCGGCGCCGCGCCCGGCCGCGCTGCTCGACAAGCTGCGCCACGCGATGCGCGTGCCGGCCGGCTGCGACGTGCTGCTCGGCAACGGTTCCGACGAAATCATCAGCATGATCTCGGTCGCGTGCGCGCAGCCGGGCGCGAAGGTGCTCGCNCCGGTGCCGGGCTTCGTGATGTACGAACTNTCGGCGAAGTTCGCGCAGCTCGAATTCGTCGGCGTGCCGCTGAAGGCGGACCTGACGCTCGACGTCGACGCGATGCTCGCGGCGATCGCCGAGCACCGGCCGGCGATCGTCTATCTCGCGTACCCGAACAACCCGACCGGCACGCTGTACGACGATGCCGACGTCGAGCGGATCGTCGCGGCCGCCCGGCACAGCCTGATCGTGATCGACGAGGCGTATCAGCCGTTCGCCGAGCGTTCGTGGCTGCCGCGCGCCGCCGAGTTCGACAACGTCGTCGTGATGCGCACGGTGTCGAAGCTCGGCCTCGCGGGTATCCGCCTCGGCTACCTCGTCGGCTTGCCGGCGTGGCTGAACGAATTCGACAAGGTGCGCCCGCCGTACAACATCAACGTGCTGACCCAGGCGACCGCCGATTTCCTGCTCGATCACCTCGACGTGCTCGACGCGCAGGCGGCCGAATTGCGCGCGGAACGCACCCGCCTCGCGCAGGCGGTGGCCGCGCTGCCGGGCGCGACGGTGTTCCCGAGCGCCGGCAATTTCCTGCTGGTGCGCGTGCCGGACGCGGCCGCCGTGTTCGATGCGCTGCTCACCGAGCGGGTGCTGGTCAAAAACGTGAGTAAAATGCATCCATTACTGGCCGAATGCGTGCGGCTGACCGTCGGTTCTCCCGACGAAAACGCCCGCCTGCTGGCCGCCTTGAAACTCGCGCTGCCCGGTTGAGCCCAGGGCGCGGCGGCGCGCGACGATCAATCCCCATTTACATCAGACTCAATCAAGGAATTGCCATGCGTGTGGCGGAAGTCGTTCGCAATACCAGCGAAACGCAGATCCGTGTGAAGCTCGATCTCGACGGCACCGGCCGGCAGAAGCTGGCCACCGGCGTGCCGTTTCTCGACCATATGCTCGACCAGATCGCGCGACACGGTCTGGTCGATCTCGAGGTCGAAGCGCATGGCGACACGCATATCGACGATCACCACACGGTCGAGGATGTCGGCATCACGCTCGGTCAGGCCGTCGCGAAGGCGATCGGCGACCGCAAGGGCATCCGCCGCTACGGCCATTCGTACGTGCCGCTCGACGAGGCGCTGTCGCGCGTCGTGATCGATTTCTCCGGCCGGCCGGGCCTCGAATTCCACGTGCCGTTCACGCGCGCGCGGATCGGCACGTTCGACGTCGACCTGTCGATCGAATTCTTCCGCGGGTTCGTGAACCACGCGGGCGTCACGCTGCACATCGACAACCTGCGCGGNATCAACGCGCACCATCAGCTNGAGACGGTGTTCAAGGCCTTCGGCCGGGCGCTGCGCGCGGCGGTGGAGCTCGACGAGCGGGCGGCGGGGCAGATTCCGTCGACCAAAGGCAGCCTCTAACCTCCGAACGGACGACGCCAAGGACGACCTCACGGCTTCGGCGCGGCGCGCCGGCGTGCGATGGATCTGCTCAAATCGTTCATTTCGCTGCTCGCGCTGATCAACCCGGTCGGCGCGGTGCCGTTCTTCCTGAGCCTGACGGCGCAGCAGACGGACGACGAGCGGCGGCGCACGATCCGGATNGCATCGGTGTCGGTGTTCTGCGTGATGACGGTGACCGCGCTGCTCGGGCAGCAGATCATCAACTTCTTCGGCATTTCGNTCGGGTCGCTCGAAGTGGGCGGCGGGATCATCATGCTGCTGATGGCGATCAACATGCTGAACGCGCAGATCGGCAACACGCGATCGACGCCGGAGGAGCGCCACGAAGCCGAGCTGAAGGACAACATCGCGGTCGTGCCGCTGGCGATTCCGNTGCTCACGGGCCCCGGCTCGATNAGCACGGTGATCATCTATGCGGCGAACGCGCATCACTGGTATGAACGGGCCGGGCTGGTCGCGATCGGCGCGGTCCTGGCTTTTCTGTGTTTCGTCGCGATGCGGCTCGCCGAGCCGATCGCGAACTGGATCGGCCGCACCGGCATCAACATCGCCACGCGGCTGATGGGTCTGATGCTGTCGGCGCTGGCGGTGGAATTCATCGTCAANGGACTGAGGGCGCTANTGCCTGCACTGAGATGAAAACTTCGATTGCGATTGTGGATTATGGGATGGGCAACCTGCGCTCGGTCGCGCAGGCGCTCAAGAAGGCCGAACCGGCCGCCGACGTGGCGATCGTCGACACGCCGGTCGCGATTCGCGCGGCCGACCGTGTCGTGCTGCCCGGCCAGGGCGCGATGCCCGACTGCATGCGCTGCCTCGGCGAATCGGGCCTGCAGGAGGCCGTGATCGAGGCGTCGCGCACGAAGCCGCTGCTCGGCGTGTGCGTCGGCGAGCAGATGCTGTTCGACTGGAGCGCGGAAGGCGACACGAAGGGCCTCGGCCTGCTGCCGGGCAAGGTCGTGCGCTTCGCGCTCGACGGCCGCGTGCAGGACGACGGCTCGCGCTTCAAGGTGCCGCAGATGGGCTGGAACCGCGTGCGCCAGGCGCAGCCGCACCCGCTGTGGGACGGCGTGCCCGACGACGCGTATTTCTACTTCGTGCACAGCTATTACGTAACGCCGGACAACCCGGCGCACACGGTCGGCGAAACGGCCTACGGCGCGCCGTTTACGTCCGCGGTCGCGCGGGACAATCTCTTCGCGACCCAATTCCACCCCGAGAAAAGCGCGGAGGTCGGGTTGCGTCTGTATCGCAACTTCGTACACTGGAAACCGTAAACGTGGTGCGGGAGCCACAGTCGACGGCGCGCAAGCGCCTGTCGTGCGGGGCTCTCACGCTTAAGCGCCGAAAGAGTTGTACTAAACTAGCGAGACGGCGCGGCACCGGTTTGGCCGGTACGCGCCGGATTCTTTTCTTTTTCCACGACGACACCCGATTGCTATGTTGCTGATTCCGGCCATCGACCTCAAAGACGGTCAGTGTGTGCGCCTCAAACAGGGCGATATGGACCAGGCCACGATTTTTTCCGAGGACCCGGCGGCGATGGCCCGCAAGTGGGTCGATCTCGGCGCCCGGCGGCTCCATCTCGTCGACCTGAACGGCGCATTCGCCGGCAAGCCGAAGAATCTCGAGGCGATCGAAGCGATCCTCGACGAAGTCGGCGACGAAATTCCCGTCCAGCTCGGCGGCGGCATCCGCAGCCTCGAGACGATCGAGAAGTATCTCGACGCCGGCCTGTCCTACGTGATCATCGGCACCGCCGCCGTGAAGAACCCGGGCTTCCTGCAGGATGCGTGCACCGCGTTTTCCGGCAGCATCATCGTCGGGCTGGACGCGAAGGACGGCAAGGTCGCGACCGACGGCTGGAGCAAGCTGACCGGCCACGAGGTGATCGATCTCGCGAAGAAGTTCGAGGACTACGGCGTCGAATCGATCGTCTACACGGACATCGGCCGCGACGGGATGCTGCAGGGCATCAACATCGACGCGACCGTGAAGCTCGCGCAGGCGGTCGGCATCCCGGTGATCGCGTCGGGCGGCCTGTCGAACCTCACGGACATCGAGAGCCTGTGCGAAGTGGAAGAGCACGGCGTCGAAGGTGTGATCTGCGGCCGTGCGATCTACTCCGGCGATCTCGATTTCGCGGCCGCGCAAAAGCGCGCGGACGAACTGAACGGCGAACTCGACAACGCGTAACCGCGCGTCGTCCCGTTCGCCGGGGCTGCCCGCAGGCGGCCCCGACCGGAAGCCTCGCGCGAGGCTTCCGCAACCGGCCGTCCCAGCGCGGCATTTGGCGCAACATCATGGCTCTAGCTAAACGCATCATCCCCTGCCTGGACGTGACCGCCGGGCGTGTCGTCAAGGGCGTCAATTTCGTCGAGCTGCGCGATGCCGGCGACCCCGTCGAAATCGCCCGCCGCTACGACGACCAGGGTGCCGACGAACTGACCTTCCTCGACATCACCGCGACGTCCGACCAGCGCGACCTGATCCTGCCGATCATCGAAGCCGTCGCGTCGCAGGTGTTCATTCCGCTGACCGTCGGCGGCGGCGTGCGCGCCGTCGAGGACGTGCGGCGCCTGCTGAACGCGGGCGCGGACAAGGTCAGCATGAATTCGTCGGCGGTCGCGAACCCGCAGCTCGTGCGCGACGCGGCCGACAAGTACGGCTCGCAGTGCATCGTCGTCGCGATCGACGCGAAGCGCGTGTCGGCCGACGGCGAGACGCCGCGCTGGGAAGTGTTCACGCACGGCGGCCGCAAGAACACGGGCCTCGACGCGATCGAGTGGGCGCGCAAGATGGCCGAGCTCGGCGCCGGCGAGATCCTGCTCACGAGCATGGACCGCGACGGCACGAAGTCGGGCTTCGACCTCGCGCTCACGCGCGGNGTGTCGGACGCGGTGCCGGTGCCGGTGATCGCGTCGGGCGGCGTCGGTTCGCTGCAGCATCTGGCCGACGGCATCAAGGACGGCCGCGCCGACGCGGTGCTGGCCGCCAGCATCTTCCACTACGGCGAGCACACGGTCGGCGAGGCGAAGCGCTTCATGTCCGACCAGGGCATCCCGGTGAGACTGTGATGAATACCGAAACGAAATCCCTGCCCGCGTGGCTCGACAAGGTCCGCTGGGACGACAACGGCCTCGTGCCGGTGATCGCGCAGGAAGCGTCGACGAACGACGTGCTGATGTTCGCGTGGATGAACCGCGAGGCGCTCGCGAAGACGATCGAGACGCAGCGCGCGGTCTACTATTCGCGTTCGCGCAAGCGCCTGTGGTTCAAGGGCGAGGAGTCGGGCCACGTGCAGCACGTGCACGAAGTNCGGCTCGATTGCGACGAGGACGTCGTGCTGCTGAAGGTCGAGCAGGTGTCGGGCATCGCATGCCACACCGGCCGGCATTCGTGCTTCTTCCAGAAATTCGAAGGTACGGTGGACGGCGGCGACTGGGTCGCGGTCGAGCCGGTGCTGAAAGACCCCGAACACATCTACAAATGACGCAATCGACCGAAGACACGCTGCTGCGCCTCGCGGCCGTGATCGACAGCCGCAAGGGCGGCGATCCCGATCAATCGTACGTATCGCGCCTGTTCCACAAGGGCGACGACGCGGTGCTGAAGAAGATCGGCGAAGAGGCGACGGAAGTCGTGCTGGCCGCGAAGGACGTGCGCCAGGGCGGCGCGCCGANCGCGCTNGTCGGCGAGGTGGCCGACCTGTGGTTCCACTGCCTCGTGATGCTGTCGCATTTCGACCTGANCCCGGCCGACGTGATCGCCGANCTCGAGCGTCGCGAAGGCTTGTCGGGNATCGAGGAAAAAGCGCTGCGCAAGCGCCGCGAGCGCGAGGAAAACGGCGGGTGACACGCAGGCCCCGCCGCGGTGGCAACAGTGCGGTAAGCTGTAAGAATTGTCATCNAACGGGGGTAGCATCATGAACGATACGTCGAACCAGTTCCCGACGCCGGCGGTGTCGGGGGCAGCGGAGGCCGANCGCCTGAACGGGCTGCGCACGCTGACCCACGTGCTGTACGGCCTNTATGCGATTCACTGGCTGACGGGCGGCGTCACGGGCATCATCGCGATCATCATCAACTACGTGAAGCGCGGCGACGTNGCCGGCACGCCGTACGCCGATCACTTCGAGTGGCAGATCCGCACGTTCTGGCGCGCGCTGATCGCTTATGTGATCGGGTTCGCGCTGATGTTCGTCGCGATCGGGTTCGTCGTTATGTTTGTCACGTGGATTTGGACGCTGTACCGTATCATCAAGGGTTGGCTGTACCTGAACGACAACAAGACGCTCGATCCGCAGGCGTGGTTCTGACCGGCGCGCGCGGGCGTTTCGCAGGAGCAACATGAGTCACGATCCGAATTGCCTGTTCTGCAAGATCGCGGCAGGCGAGATTCCGAGCACGAAGGTGCACGAGGACGACGAATTCGTCGCGTTCCGCGACATCCGCCCGGCGGCCGACACGCACGTGCTTGTGATTCCGCGCCGGCACCTGCCGACGCTGTCGGCGGCGAGCGAGGCCGATGCGCCGATGCTCGGCCGGCTGATGCTGCTCGTCGCGCGTCTGGCCGACCAGCTCGGCGTCGCGTATACGGGGGGCGAAACCGGTTTTCGCACGGTGATCAACACGGGACCGGGCGGCGGGCAGGAGGTCTACCACCTGCACGCGCATATCCTGGCCGGCCCGCGCCCGTGGCAGCGGATGGGTTGACGACGCGGGGCGTTTCCCCGCATCCGATAGTCGAAGCCGGCGCGTCGCCGGCGATTTGCGCCGCCCCGCGGCGTGGTTGAGGAGAGGTTTCATCATGGGTGGATTGAGCATTTGGCACTGGCTGATCGTGCTGCTGATCGTCGCGCTGGTTTTCGGTACGAAGAAGCTGCGCAACATCGGCAACGACCTCGGCAGCGCCGTGAAGGGTTTCAAGGACGGCATGAAGGAAGGCGAAACGCCGGCGGATGCGCAGCAACTGCCGCGTTCGGGCGCGGTCGACGTCAACGCGAAGGAAACGACGCGTTCCGATTCGAACAAGGCGTAACGCCGGCACGCTGACAGGCATTCGCGATGCTGGATCTCGGTCTTTCGAAGATGGCGCTGATCGGCGTCGTCGCGCTCGTGGTGCTCGGCCCCGAGCGCCTGCCGCGCGTCGCGCGCACGGCAGGCGCGCTGTTCGGCCGCGCGCAGCGGTACATCAACGACGTGAAGGCCGAGGTCTCGCGCGAAATCGAACTCGACGCGCTGCGGACGATGAAGACCGATTTCGAATCGGCCGCGCGCAATGTCGAGACGACGATTCACGACAACCTGCGCGAGCACGAGAAGGAACTGAACGACACGTGGCATTCCGCGGTCGGCGGTCTTGACGGGGCTNCCGGCGACGCCGGTTCCGTCGGTTCCCCGGGTTCCGATACGCCCGCGGCGCCGTCGTGGCGCGGCAGTTCGGCCGCGCTNGCGCCGAAGCGTCGCAACTGGCGCATCAAGCAGGCGGCGACGCCTGTCTGGTACAAGCGCGCGACGANCCGCCGCACGCACGTGCAGTCGGGCGCCGCGCGTGTCGCGCGCCATCAGCCGGCCAGCCTGCGCCGGCCGACGCGCTTCTTCTGAGTCGAGCGCATGCTCGCTCGTCAATCCTACCGAGGGCCGGTGTGAGCGACCCCCAGCAGAACCCGGGCGACGCCCCGGAAGAAACCTTCATTTCCCATCTCGTCGAGCTTCGCGATCGCATCATTCGCGCNGGGCTGGCCGTGATCGTCGTGTTCCTNGGGCTCGTCTACTGGGCGCCGGACATCTTCAAGCTGCTCGCGCGGCCGCTGATGGACAACCTGCCGAAAGACGGCAAGATGATCGTCACCGATGTCACCGGCTCGTTCTTCGTGCCGATGAAGGTGACGATGCTCGTCGCGCTCGTGATCGCGCTGCCGATCGTGCTGTACCAGATCTGGGCGTTCGTCGCGCCGGGGCTGTACCAGCACGAGAAGAAGCTCGTCGCGCCGCTCGTCGGCAGCAGCTACTTCCTGTTCCTGTGCGGGATGGCGTTCGCGTATTTCCTCGTGTTCCCGACGATCTTCCGCGTGATGGCGCACTACAACGCGCCGCTCGGGGCCGAGATGACGACCGACATCGACAACTACCTGAGCTTCGTGCTGGGGATGTTCATCGCGTTCGGGGTCACGTTCGAGGTGCCGATCGTCGTCGTATTGCTCGTCCGGATGGGCGTGCTGTCCCTGAAGAAGCTGAAGGAGATGCGGCCGTACGTGATCGTCGGCGCATTCGTGGTCGCGGCGGTCGTCACGCCGCCCGACGTGTTCTCGCAACTGATGCTGGCGCTGCCGCTCGTCGTGCTGTTCGAGATCGGGCTGCTGGCCGCGCGGTTCTTCGTGCCCAAGAAGCCGGCCGAAGAGGGCGAGGCGGGGAACGGCGAAGCGGCGAGCTGACGGCTCGCGGCGCCGGGCGGCTTTCCGGCCCCCGGCTGCAGTGGCCCGGTTTGGTCCATCAGCCGGCGCGTGAGAAAACCACCTTCCCGCCAACGACGAATCGTCAGACGCAATGCAAAAGGGCAGCCGATGGCTGCCCTTTTTCATTTCCGCGTCGCGTTGCCTCGCATCGCGACCGGCAGGCGGCGCACCGCCCGCCGAAACCTCATTCGCTATCGTTGTCCTGGTCGTCGAGCGCCTGCTTCGGCGGCGGCGGGCGCTTGCCGATCACGACGTTCACGTCGAACTGCTTGCCTTTGCGTACGACGTGCACCTTGGTCGGCGTGCCCGGCTTGATCTGCGCGACGGTGTTCAGCAGCTTCGTCGTGTCGGTGATTTCGTCGCCGTTCACGCTCACCAGGATGTCGCCCGGCTTGATGCCGGCCTTGTCTGCCGGGCCGCCCTGCAGCACGCCCGCGACGATCGCGCCCGATTTCTGCTGCAGCCCGAACGACTCGGCGATTTCCGGCGTGACGTCCTGCGGTTCGACGCCGATCCAGCCGCGCGTGACCGAGCCCGTCGTGATGATGCTTTCGAGCACCGTGCGGGCGGTCGAGACGGGAATCGCGAAACCGATGCCGAGCGAGCCGCCCGAGCGCGAGTAGATCGCCGTGTTGATGCCGAGCAGGTTGCCGTTCACGTCGACCAGCGCGCCGCCGGAGTTGCCGGGGTTGATCGGCGCATCGGTCTGGATGAAGTTCTCGAACGTGTTGATGCCGAGGTGGTTGCGGCCGAGCGCGCTGATGATGCCCATCGTGACCGTCTGGCCGACGCCGAACGGATTGCCGATCGCGAGCACGACGTCGCCGACGCGCGACTGGTCGGAGCGGCCGAGCGTGATCGTCGGCAGGTTCGTCATGTTGATCTTCAGCACCGCGAGATCGGTTTCGGGATCGCTGCCGATCACCTTCGCGGTGGCCGTGCGGCCGTCGGCGAGCGCGACTTCGATCTGGTCGGCGCCGTCCACGACGTGCTGGTTCGTTAGAATGTAACCTTCAGGGCTCACGATAACGCCCGAGCCGAGGTTGGCGGCCGGCTCGTCCTGCTGCTTGCGGGCGTTGCGGTCGCCGAAGAAGTAACGGAACAGCGGATCTTTCGCGCGCGGGTCGGGCGGCAGCGAGCCGTCCTTGCTGGAGAACACGTTGACGACGGCCGGCATCGCCTTCTGCGCGGCTTCGGCGTACGACGTGGTCGCCGGTGCGCCGCCGATGCCCGGCGCGACTTCCCGCAGCGCGACGATCGGCGTGGCGAGCTGCTTGCCGAGCTGTCCTTGCCGTTGCAGCCATTGCGGCTTGAGCGTCACGACGATGAACATCAGCGCGAGCAGTACGGTCACCGCCTGCGCGAAGAACAGCCAGAAGCGTCTAAGCATCTGAATGGATTAGAGGTTTATATGGATCGGATCGAACTTGAATTGTACTTGAACAATACCCTTGAAACCGCGCGCTTCAAGGACTATTGCCCGAACGGCCTCCAGGTCGAAGGACGCCGCAAGATCGAGAAGATCGCCACCGGCGTGACGGCGTCGGTCGCGTTCCTCGAAGCCGCGCTCGAATGGGGGGCGGATGCCGTGCTCGTCCACCACGGCTATTTCTGGCGCAACGAGGCGCCGCAGATCACCGGCCGCAAGTACCAGCGCCTGAAGCTGCTGCTCGCGAACGACCTGAACCTGTTCGCGTTCCACCTGCCGCTCGATGCGCATCCCGAGTTCGGNAACAACGCGCAGCTCGGCGAAAAGCTCGGCCTGATCGGCGACCAGCGGTTCGGCGAAGGCGATCTCGGCTGGATGGCGACGCTNCCGATGCCCGTCACGCTCGAGCACTTCGTCGCGAAGGTCGAGCGCACGCTCGGCCGCACGCCGCTCGTGCTCGGCGAGCCGGACACGCAACTGCGCCGCATCGCATGGTGCACGGGCGCCGCGCAGAGCTATTTCGACGCGGCGATCGACGCCGGCGCGGACGTGTTCCTGACCGGCGAGGTGTCCGAGTCGACCACGCACGCGGCGGCGGAGAGCGGTGTCGCATTCGTTGCGGCAGGGCACCATGCGACCGAGCGNTACGGAATCCAGGCACTTGGGCGCCACTTGTCGGAAGAATTCGATCTCGAACACCTNTTTATCGATATTCATAATCCGGTCTGAGCGACGGATTTGCGGCGGCGCATCGAAANTNCACAATGTAGCATCCGCTTAAAAGNGAAATGATTTAATNGCTCCGGTAGTGGGGGATAACCCTTAACTATCAAACACTTCGAAGGGATTTTCATCTCCGGGCCTTGTAAATGACGACTCCATTCGAGCAAACTAGCGGCGGAATGGAAAGTCGTGACGGAAAATCCAACTCAGAAGTGGGGCGTGTGATGCGAGACAAGGAAGAGAAACGCGTCGACAGCGGCCGCCGTACCTGGCTGATTGCGACATCCGTAGCAGGTGGCGTAGGAGGCGTCGCCACCGTCATACCTTTCGCGGCGTCGCTTGCGCCGTCCGCGAAAGCGAAAGCGGCCGGGGCCCCGGTCGAGGTCGACATCAGCGGCCTGAAGCCCGGCGAAATGGTCACCGTGCCGTGGCGCGGCAAACCCGTCTGGATCCTGAATCGCACCGATTCGATGCTGGCCGACGTGGTCAAGGCCGACAAGGAAGTGGCCGATCCGACCACGAAATCCCCCTATTCGATGCCGTTGCCCGCGTATTGCGCCAACGAATATCGGTCGCGGGCCGATCGCAAGAACATTCTCGTCGTGATGGCCGTGTGTACGCACCTTGGCTGCACGCCTAGTCAACGCTTCACGCCGGGTCCGCAGCCGAACCTGCCGGACGACTGGCCGGGCGGTTTCCTGTGCCCGTGCCACGGTTCGACCTACGACCTCGCCGGCCGTGTGTTCAAGAACAAGCCGGCGCCTCAGAATCTCGACATCCCGCCCTACATGTTCACGTCGGCGACGACCCTCGTGATCGGCAAGGACGAGAAAGGAGAAGCGTGATGGCCGCCGACAACAAAGAAGTCTCCACCACAGGTTTCACCGGCTGGATCGACCAGCGCTTCCCGCTCACGTCCACCTGGAAGAAGCACGTATCCGAGTACTACGCGCCGAAGAACTTCAACTTCTGGTACTTCTTCGGCTCCCTCGCGCTGCTGGTGCTCGTCAACCAGATCGTCACGGGCATCTTCCTGACGATGAACTACAAGCCCGACTCGACGCTCGCATTCGCGTCGGTCGAGTACATCATGCGCGAGGTGCCGTGGGGTTGGCTGATCCGCTACATGCACTCGACCGGTGCATCGATGTTCTTCGTGGTCGTGTACCTCCACATGTTCCGCGGGCTGCTGTACGGGTCGTACCGCAAGCCGCGCGAGCTCGTCTGGATCTTCGGCTGCGCGATCTTCCTGTGCCTGATGGCCGAGGCGTTCTTCGGCTACCTGCTGCCGTGGGGTCAGATGTCGTTCTGGGGCGCGCAGGTGATCGTGAACCTGTTCTCGGCGATCCCGTTCGTCGGGCCGGACCTGTCGCTGTGGATTCGCGGCGACTACGTCGTGTCCGACGTCACGCTGAACCGCTTCTTCGCGTTCCACGTGATCGCGATTCCGCTCGTGCTGGTCGGCCTCGTGGTCGCCCACCTGGTGGCGCTGCACGAAGTCGGGTCGAACAACCCGGATGGCATCGAGATCAAGGCGAAGAAGGACGAGAACGGCATCCCGCTCGACGGCATCCCGTTCCACCCGTACTACTCGGTGCACGATTTCCTCGGCGTATGCGTGTTCCTGATGGTGTTCGCGCTGATCGTGTTCTTCTCGCCGGAGATGGGCGGCTACTTCCTCGAGGCGAACAACTTCGTCCCGGCGAACCCGCTGCAGACGCCGCCCGAGATTGCGCCGGTCTGGTACTTCACCGCGTTCTACGCGATGCTGCGCGCGACCACCGANCCGTTCAAGATCGTGCTGATGATCGTGATCGCGCTGCTCGGCGTGCTCGCNCTGATCCGTGCGCGCGGCAAGTGGAAGGTCGGGCTGCCGGTGCTGGCGGCGGCNATCGTCGTGTTCATGTACCTGACGGAGTCGAAGTTCTGGGGCGTNGTCGTGATGGGCTCGGCGGTGATCTCGCTGTTCTTCCTGCCGTGGCTCGACCGCAGCCCGGTGAAGTCGATCCGCTACCGGCCGCTGTTCCACAAGGTGTTCCTCGGGATCTTCGTCGCGGCGTTCCTGACCCTCGCGTTCCTCGGCACGCGGCCGCCGTCGCCGGCGGCGACGCTGATCGCGCAGGCCTGCGCGCTGATCTACTTCGCGTTCTTCCTCGGCATGCCCGTCTGGACGCCGCTTGGCACGTTCAAGCAGCCGCCGGAACGGGTGCGCTTCAAGCCCCATTAACGTGAGCGAGGAGAGAACGACATGAAGAAACTGCTTTCGACACTCGCGTTGATCGGGGCGACGGCCTGTGCGCTGCTGGCGGCGCCGGCCGTGCGGGCGGAGGGCAATTTTCCGCTCGACCGGGCGCCCGATAACACGGAAAATCTCGTTTCGCTTCAGCACGGCGCGCAATTGTTTGTAAACTATTGCCTGAACTGCCACAGCGCGAACCTGATGCGCTACAACCGTCTGACGGATCTGGGCATATCCCAGAAGGAGATCGAAACGAATCTCCTGTTCACGACCGACAAGGTCGGGAACACGATGTCCGTCGCGATGCGGCCCGACGACGCGAAGAACTGGCTCGGCACCACGCCGCCCGACCTGTCGGTCGAGGAGCGTGCGCGCGGCCGCGACTGGCTGTACACGTATCTGCGGAGCTTCTACCGCGACGATACGCGGCCGACCGGCTGGAACAACGCGGTGTTCGAGAACGTCGGCATGCCCCANGTGTTGTGGCAGCTGCAGGGGCAGCGCGTTGCCAAATTCGAAGACAAGACGGACGAGGAGACGGGCGAGAAGGCCCACGTGCTCGTCGGCTTCCAGCAGGTCACGCCGGGCACGCTGTCGTCGCCCGACTACGATGCTGCGGTGGCCGACCTGGTGGCCTATATGACATGGATGTCCGAGCCGGCCCAGCAGACCCGCAAGCGCCTCGGCGTGTGGGTGCTGATCTTTCTCGGTGTCCTGACTTTCCTGGCCTGGCGGCTGAATGCCGCGTACTGGAAAGATATCAAGTAAACACGCCTGACCGGCGTGGGGCCGGCGCAAGGCGGAACCCGTGAAAGGGGTTTCGCCGCGTGCCGGCCCTCGGCTTTTTTGAGGAAACGCAAATATGATGGTTCTGTATTCCGGCACAACTTGCCCGTTCTCCCAGCGTTGCCGGCTGGTGCTGTTCGAGAAGGGCATGGACTTCGAAATCCGCGACGTCGACCTGTTCAACAAGCCGGAAGACATTTCGGTGATGAACCCGTACGGTCAGGTGCCGATCCTGGTCGAGCGCGACCTGATCCTGTACGAATCGAATATCATCAACGAGTACATCGACGAGCGCTTCCCGCATCCGCAACTGATGCCGGCCGACCCGGTGCAGCGCGCCCGTGCGCGCCTGTTCCTGCTCAACTTCGAGAAGGAGCTGTTCGTCCACGTCAGCACGCTCGAGAACGAGAAGGGCAAGGCGGCGGAGAAGAATCACGAGAAGGCACGCCTCGCGATCCGCGATCGCCTGACGCAGCTCGCGCCGATCTTCGTGAAGAACAAGTACATGCTCGGCGAAGAGTTCTCGATGCTCGACGTCGCGATCGCACCGCTGCTGTGGCGCCTGGATCACTACGGCATCGAGCTGTCGAAGAACGCCGCGCCGCTGATGAAGTACGCCGAACGGATCTTCAGCCGTCCGGCCTACATCGAAGCACTGACGCCGTCCGAAAAGGTCATGCGTCGTTAATGTTGCAATGAAGGCATGACGGAGCGGGTGGCGCGGCGTGCCGCGCGCCCGCTCCGGGTTCGAGGATTGTGATGCAAGAGATTTCAACGAAGCCTTATCTGCTGCGCGCGTTGTACGAGTGGTGCACCGATAACGGTTACACGCCGCATATCGCGGTGAGGGTCGACAACTCGACGCGCGTGCCGCGTCAGTTCGTGCGTGACGGCGAGATCGTGCTCAACATCAGCTTCGAGGCGACGAGCCAGTTGCAGATGGGCAACGAGTGGATCGAGTTCACGGCCCGGTTCTCCGGGAAGGCGCACAAGATCGAGATTCCGGTGGCTAACGTGCTCGCGATCTATGCGCGCGAGAACGGGCAGGGCATGGCGTTCCAGGTCGATGCGGTCGCGGGCGAAGGCGAGGATTCGGGCGCGTTCGACGATGACGCCGCGCCGGCTGACGACGCGCAGCGCGACGAGTCCGTATCGCCGTTGGCGCCGGTCGCCGACAGCGGCGCGAACGAGGAGCCGTCCGAAGGGGCCGACGAACCGCCGAAAACCGACGGCGACGGCTCGAAAGGCGGCAGCAGACCTCGCCTCAAGATCGTGAAATGAGGTAGAATCTCGCGCTACGCCGGCTTAGCTCATCTGGTAGAGCAGTTGATTTGTAATCATCAGGTGGCGGGTTCGAGTCCTGCAGCCGGCACCAAATCCGAAAAAGGGTTACGGAGTTTTCCGTAACCCTTTTTTCGTTCATGGAGCCGCGTGCCGCGATGGCGCGAGCACCATCGCCATCCCCCTTTTCTCGTCACACCCGCGTCACGCTGCACCGCTAACGTTGCACGCTCCCGTCGCGGCAGCATTGTCGCGATCGGGGTGTACGTGACCGCGTCCGACGCCGTGCCCGCGTCGCGCAGGCTCACCCGGGATCTCGCTCCCGCCAGCGCATTGGCTGCTGCCTCGCATCCATTCCATTCGAAAACGCGATCGACGCCGATCAAACTGCATCACGGACGATCAGGAGACACGAACCATGCTGAGCCCGCATGAATTCTCGATGCTGCTGCGCATTGCACGTGCGCCAGACAGTGTCGACCTCGCGAACCCGGCCTTTGCCGTGCTCGTGGAAAAGCGGCTGGTCGACGACACGCAGGTCCGCGTGAATGCGGTAGCGGCGCGTCCGGCGCTGACGCCGATCGGCCAGATGCTGCTTTCCCGCTTCGACGAGGCGGCCTGACGGAAAAAAGGAAAAGGGGAAGAAGGGAAGAGGGCGAGGCGAACGCTGCAGCTGCGCGTCACGCCTTCGCCGCAGCGAAAACGTGACGCATTGAACACGCGTCGAACCGCTTACTGCGCGACCGGCACCGTCACGTCGCTGCCGAACCAGTGCGTCGAGATCTTCTTCAGCGTGCCGTCCTTGCGCAGCGACTCGAGCGCATCGTTGATCGCCTTCTCGAACTTCGGATTGCCCTTGCGGAACGGGATCGCCATTTCCTGCTTGCCGCCGTTCAGCACCGCCCCCGCGCGCAGCGGCAGGTTCGACGTCTTGATCATGTACGGCAGCATCAGGCGATCGTCGAGCGTCGCCTCGATCCGGCCCGCGGCGAGGTCGCGCAGCTTCTCCGGCGCGCCCGGATACGTCTGCACCTCGATGCCCGGCACGGTGCGCGCCATTTGATCGTAGTTGGTGCCGAGCGTCACGCCGAGCTTCTTGCCCTTGAAGTCGTCGAGCGACTTGAAGTTGCGCGTGTCGTCCTTGCGCTGGATCAGCTGCGCGGCCGAGTACGTGTACGGCTCGCTGAAGTCGAGCGCCTCCTTGCGCTGCGGCGTGATCGTGACCTGGTTGACGATCACGTCGAACTTGCCGGCCTGCAGCCCGGCGATGATGCCGCTCCATTCGGTCGGGATGAACTGCGTCTTCACGCCGAGCTTGCCGGCGACCGCGTTCGCGACGTCGACGTCGAAGCCCTCGAGCTGGCCGGACGTGCCGCGCGAGTTGAACGGCGGATAGGTGCCTTCGAGGCCGACGCGCAGCACGCCGGCCTTCTTCACGGAATCGAGCAGGTCGTCCGCGTGCGCGGCGACGGCCGTGAAGCCGAGGGCCGACGCGAGCAGCAGGCCCGACAGCAGGAACTTCGAACGTTTCATCGCAGATCTCCAGGGTTCAGTGTCGTGATGTGAGCGCCGGCTCTCGGTCGGACCCGGCGGCGGCCGGCA
>Ga0058696_1000122_pt1 | contig 32510 bp, 30 predicted proteins | sample AgamicMgSfrz_FD_55077 | JGI IMG/M metagenome (GOLD analysis project Ga0058696, IMG submission 55077) | Agave microbial communities from Guanajuato, Mexico - Mg.Sf.rz | ecosystem: Host-associated > Plants > Phyllosphere > Phylloplane/Leaf | place: Guanajuato, Mexico | collected 2012-05-30 | reverse complement strand
TATTTCGTTTATTTTTTTTAGAAATGTAGTTACGATCTCCACATTCTGTGCAAGCTAACGTAATGTTGACACGCATGGTTATTTCCCTCCAAACTATTGCTGTACTAGTTCGTGCATACGACTTTTATATGATAACACTTTTTTTCACGAAATGCTAGTACTGTTTTTCAATAGAATGTGATTTAAATCCATAAGTTCTCTTTTATCATTCCCATATATTGTCCATGCCCTGCTCGTATTCGAGGTTTGTGGTGCTAGATTCATATTAAGGGAACAGATGCTCACATATCCGCCTTTACCCATCGGCAAGTATTTCAGGCTGCCTTTTTGCTGATTTTTCCAAATCAAATCTGTATGAACATTCCATAAAGGTTGAACAGTTCTTTGTTCCAAGCTATTACCATTAAACTCCCCATTTACTAACATTAGCTGATCATCGACAGAATGGAAGACGACGTTGTCTGTTGGTGAAACGAAGGCGAGATGATCCTGATTTGATTGTGAGTAATAACTCAGGAGCAGAACCTTCACTTCAGCAGCCTCTTTCGAATGATTCCTCACAAATATCTCATTATATTGGACTTTAGAATGTTTTTGAATATTTTTGACATGTACAGAAACTGCGTATTCAGGCAATAATTTTTCGCAGCCGTTCTGCAACCAGCAGATTTTGCCGTTAATCCAAATCCCTGGAGTATTGACCAATTTTCCTCTTGTCATTTCTTTGCCGAAATTCTGATAATCAGACTGTAAAGAAATCTCCGTTTTCATTCCTCTTCACCTATTTTTCCATAAATTTTTTATTCTATAATAGCTGCCTTTTCTGCCATCCTCATGTTTAATATTGCCTCTTCAAAAACTCTTGATGTTTCATCGCCGACTCTGTTCCAGCCAAACAGCTTTTCCACAACCGCCCTGCCATTTTTGCCGATTTCTTGTGCCATAAGCGGGTCATCTAATAATGACTGCAATTGTACTAACATACTCTCTGTATCCTTAGGCTCCATGAGCATTCCTGTCTTTCCGTGTTCGACAATGCCTTTCAAGCCTCCTGTATTAGAGACGATTGTCGGCTTTTCAAATAACAGCGACTCTAACGCGACAATGCCAAAAGGTTCATAATGACTTGGAATGACAACAATATCTGCGACTTGGAAAAAACCATTCTTTCTGTCTTCTGGTAAGTAACCAATTAAGTAAACTTTATCTGATAAACCATTTAACTCAATATATTGTTTATATTCGTTAAACATGGGGCCCGCCCCAGCTAGGACAAATTGTATATCTTCTCTTTTAATCCTTTTCGCTGCTTCAAGCAATGTTTCAAAACCTTTTTCTTTCACCATTCTCCCAATGGCAAAAACCGTCTTCTTATTTGGATCCAATCCTAATTCCTCTGCTGAGTTTAGTACTGGCTGATTATTATCCAGCTTAACCCCATTCGGAATGACATGAAGTTTATTGTCGCTTACAGCAAATATGGAAGACACCTCCGTTTTCATGTACTCACTGCAGACAATTACTGTATCAGAAGCATTAATTAGCTGCCGTTCCTTTTCATGTATAAACTTTTGCATTTCTGTATAAATACCACCATTTCTGCCATGCTCTGTTGCATGCATAGTCGTTACTAACGGGATACCTAATTCTGACTTAAGGGAGATGGCCGCCGCACCAACAAGCCAATCATGACCTTGAATCAATTCAAAATGATGGCTGGCAGCTAATTCTAGCGCCTTTTCCCAAATACTTATATTTAAACCGCCAATCCAAGTGATAAAGTTCTTCTCGCGCTGATGCAGCGGCTTAACTCTGTATACAAATAATGAAGCAGCCGCTTGTTCATCAACTGGCTCTTGATTCATGTCTTGTGCAGTGATTACATGAACTTCATACTGTTTCGCTAACGTATTTGCTAATCCGGCGACATGTGTTCCGAGACCTCCGATAATATTAGGAGGATACTCCCACGAAAGAATCAAGATTTTTTTCTTACCTCTTTCCTGTACCAGCAAATTCTTACAATCAAAACTATAGGAGGGGAACACAGTGAAGATTGCATGCTTTTTTTCCTGTTCTTCCAGCCATTCTTTTTCAATACTATCGTTTAGAAAAGCACTAAGCTTATCGGCTGCTTCAAAATGATTCTGCAGCAATATTTCTGAGTAGTTAGATTGTCCAATAACAGCATGCAGCATCAACCATTCTTTCTCAAGCTGTTTTACAACCCTGTCAGCTTCCTCAGACAGCTTTAGCTCCCTCCAGGCTGTTATCTCTTTTTCAAGGAAAGAAAGCTTAGCAAAGGCTTTTCCGTCTTCTTGAATTTTATTAAGCTTCTTCTGATCAAAAAATGTTGAACTGATATGAACTATCTCTATATTTTCGCTGAATTGGCGAATATATGCCTCAGGTGACAATGGCATGATCAAATCGTTTTCTGTAAAAATTTCTGTTAATTTCTGTGAGAATTCATTAATCTCTGCTAAGCTTACAGCAATTGCAGTAAAAGCAGGAACATCCTCACTTTTTGGTAAACCTTCTAGTAAGCTTTCCTTTTCTTCCTTACAGCTTTTTACTTCTGCCCATTGCTTTAATGGTATCATGCATAAATCATGAGGGGATTTAACCGGCAGCCCTTCTGCTTGAGGAAGAGGATCTGTAAGTGCCAATGTTTTATCATGCACGAAGCTAAAATTAATGCCTGCCTTTTTTAGATGCAAATCTATTCCTGGTGAGTAAGCTCCGTTAGGAAGCCAGAATCCATTTGGCCGTACATTTAAATGATCTTCTATAATGGAAATTCCTGTTTCTATTTGAAGCTTTACACCATTTATTGTTGATAGAGCTGTAAGGGAGGAAAAAGACGCAGAAGTTGCTAAAATCTCTAGTTTGTGATCTTGAACTAACTTTTTGATTGCAGCTGTTATTTTTCTGTCAATCTTTAGCCAGTAGGAGTATTCTTCTTCCCATTTCCATTTATTCTTTTCTAAAAATTCAGTTATTTCTTTTTGGTATTCATCTGTTTCTGCCAATTCTAAATATGCAGGCGGCAAAGTAAATGAAACGCTGTATGGTACTTCCTTCTTTTCCATGTTCTTCAGAAAAGTAAGCAAAGCTATTGAGGTCATATAAAATGACTGTTTGTCTTCTTTTTTATTGGAGTAATAATTCATGACAGGAAGATCTGCATGAACGATTAACTGAAAATATGATACGTTCATTGCTTCTTCACACTCTCCTTTACCGCTGTCTCATAATAACTATATGTGCTGACATGTTCAATCCAATTAGGGAGAGGTGTTTTGCCCTCGCTCCAATCTTTTACATCCTTTGCATTATCTCCTGCTTGGTATGGACTTGTTCTCGGTGTATGCAGTGGATTGGATTGTAAGATCGGCATAAATGACCGGCTTCCGTCCTGTATCCCCACTTCAAAACAATAACTTCTGTTTGGCTGCAATCCTTCTAAAACGAGTTGATTTTTGTCACGATCGAGCCGTATTTCTTCCGTTGAATGTGCATTGCTGCCATCAAAGTAAATGCTGGTGATATCATAGACACGCAGCTTTAGCGATAAGTCATCATTAAGAAAACCGCAATAAGAAGAAATTAAATTCCACTTTGATTCAGGAATGCTCCAGAAAATAAAAACTTTATTTTCACCTGCAAGCCATGCTTCCATTCCATTACTCTTTTTTAATGTTTGAATGCTTGTCCATAAAAAAGGCGGCATAACAGATGTGTTATCAGCATATTCTTTAGGAGAATGGATTTCCTCCTGCTCTGATTTCTCCGCTTCTTTTAAATACTTACCCCACTGATATTGCACCTTTCCAAGGCTCATATCTAGTTCTTTTGCAATTTTCCGGAAAGACAAGCCTTCCTTCCTTAAATTAACTATTTGTTCTAACAATGGAATCAGCACCTTTCATTTAATACTGTTTTTCTTTATGTGTATTCGTTATCGTATTGGTTGGTTTTTTACGTATCCTAGTGTCGATTTACTGATTCTTCCTTCCTCTATATGTTATCACCGAATGATAGAAGCTACAATAAACGGAATTTGTCGTATCATGCTAATGTTTATCCCTATTAAGTTTGTTCAGGGTAAAAAAATTTGTCTGTTGAATAAAAAACAGCAATTCGACAATGACTATTAATAAAATTAGTTTGTATCCGACATTTTTTGCTGTCGCTTATAAACTTGTCTGCCACACTAAAGTCCTTCTTAAATTACTATTGGGAAATGTTGAAAGGTAGTGGTAGAATGAAAAAGTCTTGTATTTTACAAATTTTTTAGCCGAGGTGTCTCATTTTGTTCATTTTAATGTTTAGTTTATTAGGGATATCTGTTCTTCTGTTCATTGTGTCCCTATTTATGAAAGATCCTTATAAGAAGCTGCAAGAGGATATAGACCAGCTGTCGATCCAACAAGTGCAAGAACTATATAAAATTAAAAAGAAGCTGAAGGTGCTTGAGGAAGAGCTGTTGATAGACGACATGGATATGAGTCCTGCCATCCCTGTGGCGGATAAGCAGTCAAGTTTAGAAAATGCTGAAAACCCGATTCATGCTATTATTAAAAATCAAGTATGGTCTCTTGCATCACAAGGGGTATCGATTGAAAAGATTGCTTCTCAATCTTCGTTAACGACCAGTCAAGTGCAGCAAATTATAACCGAGGGTGTAAAGCGAGGATTTGCAAATGAATAAACGTAGCTTGCGTTCCTTTGCCTTTGGACTGTTCGCTGCATCGAGCATCATAGGAGCATACACGGTTTACAATGATGCTGAACCCTCAGCTGAAACAGATAAAAAAATAACAACAGAGCAAGCAGAGAAAGTACTCTCCGCTGCCGGCTATACTACAGTTGCCAATGAAGACTATGAAGAGCTGCTAGCTGCGAAAGAAGAGGCAGACAAAGCAGCACAGCAAGCAGAAGCAGACAAAAAAGCAGCACAACAACAAGAGGAAACAGAAAAACAGGAAAATGAGCCGGTTTCATATAAGCTCAAAATTAAAAGCGGCATGAGTCCTGGAGAAATTGCTGATACACTCGCCAAAGAGAAAATTATTAAAGATAAAGACGAGTTTGAAGCATTCTTAATCGACAACGATTACCACACGAAAGTGCAGGTTGGTTCATTCCGGATTTACAGTGATATGAGTTTCAGGGAAATAGCTGAAAAGATAACGAAATAATAAATGAAGGGGCTGTCCAACGTGGACAGCCCCTTCATTTATATTGACCAGAATACTTATTTGTCTTTCTGACGCTCTTTTTTCAAGTCAAAATAAGCATCTAATACTTGTTCGCCTATTTTTAAGTTTGCTTTATTGTCAACACTGCCGTTATATGCCCATGGAACAAGAACAGCCATCGCCACTTCTGGATTTTCAGAAGGTGCATAACTTACTAAGCTCAAGTTCATTACTTCCTGCAGTGTCTTATAGTTGCTCTTTTGCGGACCATCATAGAAAGCCTCTGCTGTACCAGTCTTCGCTGCAGGAGAATATGACTTGCCGCTTAAATACGTATATGCTGTACCTTTTGGACTTTGGGCAACCATTTTAAAGCCTGTCTGCACCCTTTCAATCCACTCCGGCTTTGCTTCAATCGTATTTAAAACCTTCGGCTCAATTGAGTCAATTACTGCTCCAAGCTCTCCTTCTTCTGAAACAGGGCTTCTAATTTCCTTAACGATATGCGGCTCCATTCTGTTCCCACCATTGGCGATTGTAGAAATGTATTGGGCAAGCTGCATATTTGTGTACGTATCATACTGGCCGATAGCAATATCGAGAAGCTTACCAGGCACAGAAGTATCAGTACCTTTAAAGCCTGTCTGCTCATTCGGAAGGTCGATGCCTGTGCGGATTCCTAATCCGTATTGAGCATACGCATTTCTCATTGTCGTGAAATCTTCTGCGTCAACAGACAGCGGCTGCCCGTATACATAATGAGCACCAGCTATTTTCATGACAGTCTGGAACATATAGACGTTTGATGAGCGCATTAATGCTGTTAGGTCATTAATCATTCCCATTTGAGTCCAAGATTTCTTCTCCGTATCACCTATTTTTACGGTTGTGTCATTGATAACTGTTCCCGGGCTTATTGCTCCGGTGTTATATCCAGTTAGCACAGTGGCACCTTTGACTACAGATCCGACATTGTATGATGTCGTAATATTGCCGAGAGCATCATCCTGTACTTTTGTTTTCCCATCTTCTGAAACAAGTCTTTTCCCTGCCATTGTCAGCACATCGCCTGTGTTCGGATCCATCAGGACAACATAAGCACGGTCAAGGAATTTTGTTCCTGACATTTGTTTAGCTGATTTAAGCTGCTTTTCAATGATATCTTCGACTTTTTGCTGCAGTTCCATGTCAATCGCAAGCACAAGGTCATTCCCGCGCTTTCCTTCTGTGATTACTTCTGTGCTTGTAATCTCACCGTCGCTGTTCGTCTCATTGCGGACTTTTTCCTTCTGGCCTTTTAAGACATCTTCATATTGGAGCTCAAGATAACTTTTACCGACACGGTCATTAAGACTGTAGCCTTTTGAACGATAATAATCCAATGACTCGGCTGGAAGGCCCTCCTCTGAAGAGCTAACACTGCCGAGAACAGAAGCAAGCGTGTTACCAAAAGGATACTGTCTATCCCAGTCTGTTGTCGTATCGACACCTTTTAATGAATCTAAGTTCTCACTTACTACTGCCATTTCCTCGTTTGTCACCTTTGTGTTTTTGACAATATGCGGTGTCAGCTTATAGCCGCTGGAAAACTCTCGGTAAATTGCTATTACTTCAAGATCATCCTTAGTCAGAGACTTTAATTTATCCTCCGTAATTCTTTTAAGCTGCAGCTTATACACTTCAGAATTATATTCATCTGAGTCCGTGTGCTTTTCCGCAAGAGCCGTTTTTTCGTCTTTAGTAACAAGCGCCTCCGCTTCTTCCGGATGTTTTAAGATCCAATAATCCTGTTTGTCGCGTTCGGTAACTTTTTTTGTATCTTTAGAAATATATTTCGCCAGCGCCTCGGCTGTCTCCATCATTTTTTCGGTAGAGACGCCAGTGTTTGTGTACGTTATCGCATTTTTCGCGAGGTTATCGACAATCACCTCTCCAGTCGAATCATAGATCTTCCCGCGGGGCACTGAAGTATCAACTGTTACATCCTCTGTTTTTTCCAGTTCCCGCTTATACTCATCTCCATAAACAATCTGCACGAAACCAAGTCTTAGGATCAATGCAGAAAAGAGCAAAAAGACAGCAAAAAAGATAATGTTAAGGCGAATCGGTATCGTCTTTTTTTTCTTCTTGTTTCCCAATGTAATACCACACTTTCTACAATCATTTCTCTCTCTATTGTAATGGAAATTACTCAATATTTCTATTAATAACCTGCTGGGATATCCTGCAAAGTCGATAAATGTCTTATATTCACCTTTTTATATTGTGGAATTAAGGCGATTATTACACAAAAAACAAGGAATTTGCGAGGCAAATTCCTGTTACTTTTTCATATCAAAGTATTTATCCATTACTTTCTTGCCAATAGTTAAATTAGGTGATGGGCCGTTATCCGTCGTATATACCCACGGCACCATGACTGCCATCGCAACTTCTGGATTTTCATATGGAGCATAAGCGACTAAGCTGACATTCATCACTTCCGGCGGCATTTTATATTCACCGCGCATCGGCCCATCATAAAAGGCCTGCGCTGTCCCTGTCTTCCCTGCAGGAGTATAAGAACTGCCCGCAAATACACTGCCTGTTCCCCCAGGCTGCATAACCATGCGGAAACCCTTTTGTACTTGATTCATCCACTCTTCTTTTATATCCAGTTTGTTTAACACATTTGGCTTTATTTCCTGCTCCAGCACACCATATTTCTCCTCCTTGCCTTTTCCCGAACTTCTGATTTCCTTCACAATATGAGGTTCAATTCGGTAACCACCGTTGGCAATTGTTGAGATATATTGGGCTAGCTGCATATTTGTGTACGTATCATATTGGCCAATTGACAAGAACATCAGATTTGCAGGCAGGTTTGGATTAATATCTCCTTTAAAGCCTGCCATCTCGTTAGGGAGGTCTATCCCTGTTCTCACACCTAAGCCCATTTCTCCGAATGAATTACGGATAGTTGTATAAGCTTGCAGATCTATATTAAGAGGCTGACCAGCAGCATAATGGCCTTTTCCGATGGCGATAGCTGTTTTAGCCATATACACATTGGATGATTGCTGCAATGCTTGTAGGTCATTAATAGTATTCATCACTTTCCATGATTTGAAGTCATTGGAGCCCTTAACACTCATAACTTCATCAAGCATTGTAGTATACGGATGAATAACCCCTTCTTTATATCCAGTCAGCACCATCGCTCCCTTAACTGCGGAGCCAACATTATAGGACGTCGTTATATTGCCAAGTGCAAAGTCCTGCACTTCCTGTGTACCTGTCTTGTTATTTTTAACAAGCTGCTTGCCGGCCATTGTCAGTACTTCCCCTGTATGCGGATCCATCAGCACAACAAAGGCTCTGTCTAAAAACTGTGTGCCTGCATAGCCTGCTTTTGTCTTCCTTAGTTCCTCTTCAATGATTTTCTCCACCTCAAGCTGGAGTTTCATATCGATGGACAGGAACAAATCACTTCCCGCCTTACCTTCTGAACGAACTTCTGAAGAGACTATTTGATCCTTTTTATCTTTCACATATTCGACCGCTTGCTTTTTTCCTCTTAACACATCTTCGTACTGCTTTTCAATATAGCTTAAACCTACACGGTCATTCATGTTATAGCCTTTTGCGAGATATTCATCCTTTTGCTCAGCTGGTATCCCTTTTTGAGTAGAGCTTACTTTGCCAAGTACAGATTTAAGCGTGTCTCCATACTGATATGTGCGGTCCCAGTCCTTTGCTGTGTCCACTCCAGGCATGGAGGATAAATTCTCACTGACTTTCGCAAGCTCCTCCTCTGTTACACCATCATTTTTAATAACAATTGGGGTATAATAATATCCGCTGGTCATTAGCCTGTATATGGCCAATGATTCTAAATCATGTGCCGTCAAGCTTTCTGTTTCTGCTGCAGTTACTCTGCTCCGGATAAGCTCATTAAATTTCTTTTGGTAGTCCTTGTCACTGAATTTATCCTTTAAGGCATTATCTTCTTCTAAAGTTACTTTTTCTTTTACTTCCTTCGGATGTAGAAGAAGCCAGTAATCTTTTTTATCTATATCCGTAATTTTGTCTATCTCCTTCTTTGAATCCATTTTAATCAAGTCAGCAAGCTTTTCTGCTGTTTTCCTTAATTCATCCGGTTTATACTTCCAGTTGGTAAAAAGGATGGCATTTTTCCCTTTATTGCTTACAATACTGTTTCCGTTCCTGTCATATATTTCTCCTCTTGGAACAGTTGTGCTGATAACGATATCTTCTGTTTTATCTACTTCCCGCTTATATTCGTCCCCATATACAATCTGGACAAAACCTAAACGAAGAATCAGCGCAGAAAACAGAAAAAATATCAGCAAAAACAATAGATTTAACCGTAAAGAAAGCTGAAATTTCCTCTTTCTCCTTCTTTCCCCCATATAATTAACCCTCTCTTTTTAGACTTTCTCCCTCCTTCTATTTTAAAGTAAAATTATGGTTCTATCTATCAGAATTTAACAAAATTCACAAAATTAACAAAGGTTCCTTTTAACAAAGGAACCTTTTGACAAAGCTGTCCTAGCTACTCTTGGCCATTCAACCGNGGCGCAGGAGTGAGCTTGATTTTTCTTGTAAAGAAGTAAATGATGGAATGGCCGCTTCCNAGAACGAACAGCATGATTGGAATCGATTTTTCTGGATTAAACATTGTTACACCTGCAATGAAAATTAGGACAGACACTAACCGTCCGCCATTCAAGAAGATTTCACGGACAACAATATACTCAATCCGCATTTCTCCTGCATTCCAGCCTCGGCCGATTACATCATATGTCAAACTTGTATACGGGACTAAGATCAATGGATAAGCAATGGCAATGATACTTGAATAAATAAGAAGGCGGCTGTACGAAAAGTCGAATACTATGATAAAAATAGACAAGAATAACAGAATTCCTCCTATCAGTATGGACTTATTTCGCTTTTCGCTTTTGATGCTTCGTGACACGATATAATACGCTATAAACGAGATGCCTGAATTGATTAGCCCGAATGTGCCTAACGCCATCTCACTGCCTGTTGCAATAAATACAAACACAGTAATAACAAAGGCATAAGTTCCTTCCCGGATTCCTTGAAAGAAATGGGCATATGTGATCATTTTCCAATTTTTATCATTTTTTCGTTCTTCGATTATCCGCTTCAATAAATATTGGCCGCTTGCTGGTCTCCTTTTTAGAAAAAAGCTCAAAACTACTGCAAGGGAAAATAACCCTAGGGAAATCCCAAACACAATCATATAGCCAGTCGTTTTAGTTAATGTCGAAATAATAAAACCTGCCAGCATAGGACCTACCATTCCTGCAACTGAGCCAAGAATCCCAAGAAAGCCATTAAAAAAATCTCTCGTATCCGGTTCTGTAACCTCAAATGTCAGCACATTAAAGGCAAGCCAATAAAAGCCATAGCCTATGCCAAGCAGACAGCCTAACAGCAGCAGATAAGTAGATGCTTTATCCCCAATGAATAGCACGGTTAAATAAAACAGCGCTAAAAATATAACACCGATTCTAAAGACGATGACCCGGTCAATTTTTTTTGCCCACCTACCTGCAAGTGTAAAGGTAACAAGCTGCAGGATGATAGTGGCCATATTATACAAACCTAAATCTTTAAATTCTCCAGATTGTTTCCACAAGAAAATATTAACAAAGGTATTAGAAAGAGCAATGCTTAAAGCATATAGTCCGCCAATTGTCAGCAGCAACCCCAGTTCCTTTGTTAGTTTGATATTGCCAATCAAATTCCCTAATTTCATGATAAAAACTCCCCTTTGTCTCGCTAGTTTTTAACAAAAGGGAAATCCTTATGCAAGATTTTAATGAATTGCTTTAGAAACAAGGAAAAGTATGAGAAGAAAAAAAACCTTGCCAGACCAAAGGGTCAGGCAAGGTTAGTCGGTTTATTTTGCTGCAGTGTAACGTTTAGTAACTTCGTCCCAGTTAATTACATTAAAGAATGCATTGATATACTCTGGACGACGGTTTTGATAGTTTAGGTAGTATGCATGCTCCCAAACATCCAAGCCTAGGATTGGAGTTTTCCCTTCCATAAGCGGGCTGTCTTGGTTTGGTGTGCTTGTTACTTCCAACTCGCCGTTGTTTACTACAAGCCATGCCCAGCCTGAACCAAAACGAGTTGTAGCCGCTTTAGCAAACTCTTCTTTGAAGTTTTCATAGCTTCCGAATTTGCTGTCAATAGCAGATCCTAAGTCACCAGAAGGCTGTCCGCCGCCGTTTGGAGAAATAACTTCCCAGAAAAGCGAGTGGTTAGCATGTCCGCCGCCATTGTTGCGAACTGCTGTACGTGCTGCTTCAGGAACTGCATCAAGATTTGACACAATTTCTTCTACTGTTTTAGAAAGAAGCTCTGCATTTCCTTCTAGAGCGTTGTTCAAGTTAGTTACATATGTGTTATGGTGTTTAGTGTGGTGAATATTCATTGTTTCTTTGTCAATATGTGGTTCTAATGCATCATAAGCGTATGGTAATTGTGGTAATGAAAAAGCCATTTGTTTTTTCCTCCTATGTATAGGTAAATTTTTTTCTTCCCAAATAAATTATCACTATTTTGACAATATTTACGTGAGAAGTTTCTTCTAATAAAACAGTACCAAATTAAGCCATTCCTTTCAATTATTTTGCCTTTATTTTGAAAGGAATTTTTTAAAGAAAGTAACTTGTACCTACTTTTAGAAACTATTCCCCAATTTAGTATATAAATGAACTCTTCTTTTATACCATCATGATGACAAAAACAAACATCTACTTCATTGAAAACCTCTAATACAAAAGATTCGTTAAATGGACACATTATCCTCTTTAGTTGATATGTAAAGGATTTAACTTATAAAAGGTGGATTCACACTCCTAATAAATGTAAAAAAGTATTTGACAATATATTCACGATATTTTTTAATCGAAACATATAGATGAGATCAACAAAGGAAGTGTGCTACGGATGAAGGAAGGGACTCTATCGCTATACAGCTTGCTGCTGCAGCATTATTTTTCCATTAACAATGTCCAGATCATTAAAAAGGGAAACTTGCTTTTTCAGGAGGGCGACCCTGTTAAGCATATTTATCTCCTTTTAGAAGGAACGATATCAGTAGGCAGGATTCATGAAAATGGCAAGGAATTTATCATGAAAATTCTTCATGAAGAAGATTTGCTGTTAGAGTACTTATTATTTAAGCATTCACCAAAATATTATCATTTTGCTCGGACTATTACAGATTGCGAGCTGCTTATAATAGATAAATCAGACTTTGAAGACTTTGCCCTGCACGACCAAAGAATGCTTGCCTCACTAACAGCATGGCTGAGCACAGGTTATTTAAAAGCAAACATTAAATGCCAAGATTTAGTCATGCATGGCAAAAAGGGGAGCCTATACAGCATTCTTATTCGTTTATGCCACTCTTTTGGAAAAATCACTTCAAATGGCATTCTCATTGATTTCCCCCTTACTCATCAAGAACTGGCAAATTTAACATTCGGAACCAGGGAAGTTATTCAAAGAGCGATGAAGGAATTAAGAGATGGCGGCATCATCTCTATATCCTCCCAAAAAATCACCGTAAAAGACCTATCGTTCCTCAAAAAGGCGGTAGACTGCCAAAACTGTCCTATTGAAATATGTGGACTCAACTAATTTAATGAAAGATTTTAAATTGTGATAAGGAAATAGACAATCATAACCGTTTGAATGAGCCCTTTTGCTGCGACGCTTCCTAAAAAACCGACAAGAGAGCCGACACCTGCTTTAAGGGCTGCCTTCCAATCAGATTTATTAACAAGTAATTCCGCGATAATCGCTCCTATAAACGGGCCGATTAAAATGCCGGCAACAGGAATTAGAAACGGACCTGCAATAAGCCCTATCGTACTTCCCCAAACCCCAGCTTTTGAACCTCCATATTTCTTTACACTAAAAAGGTTAGTCAAATAATCAGCTACAAATAATAAAATGACAAACATCCCTTGGATAATCCAGAACAAGACGGAAAAGTCCTGAAAGGTAAAGAAAAGTCCATACAGCAAAAATCCGCCAATAATAAATATAACGCTTGGAATTATTGGATAGATAAGCCCTATATATGCAACTATAAATAAAGCTGCAATGATAACCCAATATACAACATCCATTTTTTTCGCCTCCTTCTTGTTTAAGAATTCCACAATTATCATATGTTTAACATAGTTTTTTTCGTGATTCAACGGCTTACGCTTGTATATGTAATTATGCAAAGATAAAATAGTAATGAATCTTTATAAGGGTGTGTCAAATGAATGAATATTTTTAAGCAGTTCTATCGGAGCATCTATTCACCAAAAGATATAGCAAGCTTCCGTTCACAAGGTATATGGAAAACAATCGCTTACTTGCTCATCCTGTCGATTGTCGCGTCCATCCCTACCATCTATTATTTGAGTAAAAGCATGAATGAAGGAATACATACACTAGCTTCCACATTGGAAGAGGATGTTCCTGACTTCCGAATTGAAGACAATACTCTTCATTCTGATATAAAGGAGCCTAGCATAATCAATAAAGAAGAATTAACGATTATTGTCGATTCCACTGGCACCTACAATGAGAAGAACATCAGCTCCTCCGGCAATACTGTCGCTCTCCTTCAAAAAGAGTTCGTTATTGTCACAGCAGGACAAGCTCAGTCGTTTGAATACTCCTATTTTGGAAATATCAAAGCCTCAAAAAGCGATTTGGCAGAATTAGCAAAATCTTTTGATTCCATATTGCCAGTGTTGACGAGTGTTATGGCAGTAATCTTTTTCATCTTCCTTGCAGCCTCTAAAGCAATAGAGGCATTTATCCTTGCGATTTTCGGCACATTTTTCGCAAGAATTTTAGGTAGAGACTTAACATATGGACAAACATGGCGGATTACTGTTTACAGTATGACTATCCCAACGCTGTTCTTTCTCATTATGGACAGCCTCGAAACAACTGTACCAAATGGCAGCATGCTTAATTGGTTCATTTCCCTGTTCATCGTCTTCCTTTCTATTAAAGAAATAGAAACGAAGAAACCGATCAAAGAATAAGTAATAGAATTAATACCCATTAAAACTTGCTCTAAATCAATAGAGCAGGTTTTTTTATGTAAAAAAATCTACTAATCAAAATAGAATGCTAGATAAAATACTAGCAAAAGGTTCTATTAAATTTCTTTNTACATAAATATAACTATAAACCAAAAGCAGGAGGAACTTGNTATGAAAAAGCTCTTCATAATTTTTATCTGTCTGTTGACCATCTATGTCATCTATTTTGATTTGAATCACGGCACATTNAATGTGAAGGAAGAGCCTTCTATCGAGGTTCAAGCTTCCTCCGGCTCTAATGGCAATAGCTCTGGCTATTTTGAGCATGAAGTCAAATCAGGAGATACGGTATTAACTATTATCGAAGAAAAAACGTCTGAAGCTCTTCCTGTCAGCATTGATAGGTTAATTGAAGACTTTAAGAAAATGAACGACGGCATTTCTCCTGAGGATATCCAAGTCGGAAAAGTATATACATTTCCTGATTACAGCAATGAGCAATAAATGTTCAGCGACAAATTTTCCATTTGTTTATATCAGCAAGTTTCTTGTCAATATAAGTATTTCATTGTTACAATAGAAATGTACTTTTGAATTTATTTGAGACCCATTATAAGTTTTAAGGGTTCTCCAATTATTAAAGGAGCGAATCACCATTGAGTGAAATTATACATCGTACTAAAACCCGACCAATAAAAGTTGGCAATTTGACCATTGGCGGAAACAATGAAGTTGTTATCCAAAGTATGACAACTACAAAGACACATGATGTCGAAGCTACAGTTGCAGAAATTAACCGACTTGAAGAAGCTGGATGCCAAATTGTTCGTGTTGCTTGTCCTGATGAACGTGCAGCGGACGCAATTGCAGAAATCAAAAAGAGAATAAACATCCCGCTTGTAGTTGATATTCATTTTGATTATCGTCTTGCACTAAAAGCAATTGAAGGCGGAGCTGACAAAATTAGGATTAACCCAGGTAATATCGGGAAAAGGGAAAAGGTTGAAGCAGTTGTTAAAGCAGCTAAAGCAAAAGGGATTCCTATTCGTATCGGTGTTAATGCCGGTTCTCTTGAAAAAAGAATTCTTGAGAAATACGGATACCCTACAGCAGACGGTATGGTGGAAAGTGCCTTGCATCATATTAAAATACTAGAGGACCTTGATTTCCATAACATTATCGTTTCCATGAAAGCATCTGATGTAAATCTTGCAATTGAAGCATATGAAAAGGCTGCAAAGGCTTTTGATTATCCTCTTCATCTTGGGATTACTGAATCAGGTACATTGTTTGCAGGAACTGTAAAAAGCGCCGCTGGTTTAGGTGCAATTCTTAGTAAAGGAATCGGAAACACGGTTCGTATTTCCTTAAGTGCAGACCCTGTTGAAGAAGTGAAGGTTGCCCGTGAACTTCTGAAATCATTCGGATTGTCCGCAAATGCGGCAACATTGATTTCTTGTCCGACATGCGGACGTATTGAGATCGACCTTATTTCCATCGCTAATGAAGTAGAAGAATATATTTCCACTATTAAAGCACCTATAAAAGTAGCTGTTCTCGGCTGTGCTGTTAACGGTCCTGGTGAGGCGAGAGAGGCAGATATCGGCATTGCTGGAGCTAGAGGCGAAGGCTTGCTATTCCGCAAAGGGAAAATCGTCCGCAAGGTGCCTGAAGAAACAATGGTAGAGGAATTGAAAAAAGAAATTGATGCAATCGCTGAAGAGTATTTTGCTAAAAAAGCAGAAGAAGAAGCGGCAGATAAACAGAAGAAGCAGGATATGCTTCCACAATAATATGACAAACCCCAATCGAATTGATTGGGGTTTATCGTTCGTATAAATGATTGTACATTAAACAGGCCAAACCCCTTAGCATCCGCTAAGGGGTTTTCTTTTGTTACAGTGATTCTCCGTTTGTTTCGATAACTTCTTTATACCAATAGAAGCTCTTCTTCTTGATACGGTCATTTGTGCCTTTACCTTCACTGTCTCTGTCAACGTAAATATAGCCGTAGCGCTTTCTAAGCTCTGCTGTAGAGGCACTAACAAGGTCGATTGGTCCCCATGAAGTATAGCCCATTAACTCGACTCCATCTTCAATGGCTTCTCTCACTTCTTCAAGATGGCTTTGCAGGTAGTCTATGCGATAGTCATCTTCAACAGTTCCATCCTCTTTAAGTGAATCTACTGCGCCAAGTCCATTCTCGACAATAAACAGCGGCTTCTGGTATCTGTCATGAAGCTGATTCAAAACAATTCGCAAGCCTTTAGGATCAATTTGCCAACCCCATTCAGATGATGCCAAATATGGATTTTTAACACCTTCAAGCAGGTTGCCGCTTGTTTTTTGGTGCTGCGGATCTGTGCTGGCTACAAAGGACATATAATAGCTGAAGCCGATATAGTCTACAGTTCCCTCTTTCAGAAGCTGTTCATCGCCTTCTTCCATTACGATCTCAATATTATTATCACGGAAGTAACGCTTCATGTAACCAGGATAGCTTCCTCTTGCCTGCACATCAGAGAAGAATAATGTCTGACGGTCCTGCTGCATTGCTGCGAACATATCCTCAGGCTTAGATGTATATGGATAGGTAACCATAGAGGCAATCATGCACCCAATTTGAGAATCTGGAATAATTTCATGACCGGCTTTAACCGCAAGGGCACTCGCAATAAATTGATGGTGCGCGCCTTGATATTGGGAATTCTTTTTGTTTTCCCCTTCTTCAAACAGCAGTCCGCCGCCTGTAAATGGTGCATGGAGAATAACATTGATTTCGTTAAATGTCATCCAGTATTTCACTTTATCTTTATAACGTGTGAAAACTGTTCTTGCGAAATGCTCATAGAACTCGACAACTTTGCGATTTTTCCAGCCGCCATAATTTTTCACTAAAGCTAATGGCATTTCGTAGTGAGAAATAGTTACGACAGGCTCAATATTAAATTTCTTCAGTTCGTCGAATACTTTATCATAAAATTCCAGTCCTTTTTCATTTGGCTCTGTTTCATCACCGTTTGGAAAAATTCTTGTCCAAGCAATAGAAAGACGGAAAGATTTAAAGCCCATTTCGGCAAATAGTGCAATGTCTTCTTTATATTTATGGTAAAAATCAATTCCATCGTGATAAAGATTATAAGCAGTCATCGATTCATCTGGCGGGCTCATAATTCCATGCGGAGAAACATCTGCAGTTGACAATCCTTTTCCATCTTCTTTATATGCACCTTCAAGTTGGTTAGCAGCTACTGCTCCTCCCCATAAAAAACCTTCTGGAAATCTTTTTCCCATTCTATTCACCTCTTCAATTTATTAGGAAGGGACCTTAGCATAGGTCCCTTTAGCTTACTTAAACTACTGATAAGTCAAGCACTACCTCATTAGAGCTTGTGTGACCGCTCTTAAGTGGTGTTACATCTTTATATTCCATTGTGTTTGTAATAACAACAGGAGTAATTGTGTCAAAACCTGCCTTCTTTAATGCAGCAATATCAAATGAAGTGATTTTGTCTCCAACCTTTACGGCATCTCCTTCATTCATATGTGCTGTAAAATGCTCACCGTCAAGCTGGACAGTATCTAAGCCGACATGGATAAGGATTTCTGCTCCGTTATCACTAGTAATACCAATTGCATGCTTTGTTTTGAAAAGTGTTGTGATAACACCATTTACCGGAGAAAGTACTTCCCCTTTTTCTGGGATGATCGCAATCCCTTTTCCCATAATCTCTTGGGAGAATGTTGGATCATTAACTTCGCTTAATGGAACTGCATTTCCTTGAATAGGACTTAAAATTTGTTCTGATACAATACCTGCTTCTTTCGTTGCAGCTGCTTCTGCTTCTTGAACTGGTTCTTCTGCGTTTTCAGCAGGTACATCTTCAAATCCAATTAGATATGCTGCAACTGCTGCAGCGATGAATGCAATACCCATACCAATAAGAGCGTTCACAAAGTTGAAGCCTGGTCCAATAAATGATGTAACTCCTGGAATACCTGCACTACCACCCATGATATATGCTGCAACCTTTGTAATTCCTAGATAAGCACCACCAACTGCTCCCCCGATTAATGCCGCGATAAATGGCTTTTTAAGACGAACGTTAACACCATACATTGCTGGTTCTGTTACACCCATTAATCCTGTAACACTGACAGAATAAGCAAGTGATTTGAACTTTTTGTTTCTTGTTTTCATTGCAACTGCAAATGCAGCCCCAGCTTGCCCCATATTTGCCAAGAACATAGCTGGCATTAAATAGTCAAAACCATTTACTGTAACATTGTTAATCATGATCGGCACTAATGCATAATGCATTCCTGTCATGATGATAAGCGAGAATGAACCTGCAAGAAGGATCATTGCGAATAGTCCTGCATTGTCGAATAAGAAGTTAATTCCGCCAGATAGGTACTCACCTAGAATAGCTCCAAGCGGTCCAACTGTAATCAATGTAACTGGAACAACAACTAATAATGTAACACTTGGTACTACGATAAGTTTCAGTGAAGCATGAGTAACTTTGTCAATCCATCTTTCCACATATGACGCAATCCAGATTGCTAACAGAATCGGTATAACTGTTGATGAATAAGTAGCAATCGTCACTGGCAGCCCGATGAAGGAAATTGGTTCACCTGCAGTGAATAATGCTGTTAAGTCAGGGTGCAGGATGGCCGCACCAATTGCTGCGGCAACAAACATGTTGCTTCCGAATTTTCTTGCAGCACTTACAGCTAATATGATTGGCAAGAAGTAAAATGCACCGTCACCGACTGCTGTCAATATGATATATGTTTGACTTGTATTAGAAAGCCAGCCTAGCGCAACTAGAATNGCTAGAATACCTTTAATCATACCTGCTCCAGCAATTGCTGGCAGGATAGGCGTAAACACACCAGAAATGACATCAAATACAGCACTTATAGGATTTTTCTTTTCTCCCGAAGATCCACCGCTTGTCTTTTCTCCACTTAATTTACTGTTATCTATAATTCCTTTATAAACCTTCGGTACATCATTCCCAATAATAATTTGGAATTGACCTCCGCTGATATTTGTTCCCATGACACCTTCAAGTCCTTCTATTTGAGGACGGTTTGCTTTACTGTTATCTTTTAAGTTAAAGCGCAATCTTGTCATACAGTGAATGACGTTATCTACGTTTTCTTCACCGCCAACTTGTTGCAATATTTCTTTTGATAATTTATTATAATCCATGACAGTACCTCCTATTTGTTGGGGAAAATTATTGTTATATCTTGACTTAGCTGTATGAGGGTGGCCGCCCATATACAGCTTTTTTATTTGCTATTTTATGATTTCTTACATCCCTCCGTTTTTTACTCCATAAAAAAAACCTAAACTGCGCCCTTAATTAGGATATAAATATCCCCATTTTGAACGAAGTTTAGGTTTTGCCTGCTTATCAGTAACAATCCTAAAGCGGTTTCATTAAGTTTTATAAGCTAAATTTAACATGGTCTAAAATCTTTGTCAACGCTTTCGGAAATTTTTTTATCAAAAATATTTTCAAAAAGCAAAAAACGGCAGCTTCTATTTGAAGCTGCCGACCAAACAAGTCAAAGGCTTGTGCTAAAAGAACGGAGCAATGAAAATGCCGATTATTATGGACAATGCTCCAAGAGCGATCGCCCATGATCCAAGCGCTACCGCTCCGCGTCTGCGTGCGACAAATCCAATGACAATCCCAACGATACCTAAAATAATCGGCATCACAAACAGGGATATAATGGAAACAATCAATGCAGTTATGCCTATTCCTCTGCCATTGCTTTGTGTTTGTTCTTTGCGTTCTCCAGCCATTTTCGCTTCTTCATTCGTAGTTTCTACTCTGTTACGAACTGGGACACTGGTGTTAAATGGCATTGGATTAACAATCTCTGCTGATGTTTCCTCCAAATAATCAGTTGTGCGTGAATCGTCTTGCTCGCTATCGACGCGATTCTGTTCTTCATTGCTGTTATAGTCTGCCATGATCATTCCCTCGCTTTCTATAATAGGAGCATTTATTATCATGACCAATTAAGCAGTCCTTATTAGTGTAAAAGCTTGGAAGCAGTCTCTGGAGCATACTTTTTTAGCTTAAACCTTTCTCTCTTCCTTTTCTTTTGATAAGCTAAAAGAAGGATATTTTAGAAAATCCATAAGAATCAACCATTAAAGGAGTACATAATGAAAAAATTGCGTTTTGGAATAGATATTGATGGGACAGTCACAAGACCCGACACATTCGTTCCTTATTTAAATGAAAGCTTTCAATTAAATATTACCTTAGATGATATTAAAGAATATGACCTGTATCCCCTTGTCTCTGTTTCACAAGAGGAATTTGATAAATGGTTTGTTGATAATGAACCTCTCATCTACACGGCTTCACCCCTTGCAGAAGGTGCAAGCGTTGCTTTAAGCAGCTGGGCTGACAAACATGAATTATACTTTATTAGCGCTAGAGGAAAGCATTTGCTTGAAATTACGAAGCAGTGGTTTGTGAATAATGGCATTGCCTACAATCATATTGACCTGATTGGCACACATCATAAGATAGCAGCAGTCAAACAGTACGAAGTGGACATCTTTTTCGAGGATAAGCATGATAATGCAGTTATGATTCATAATGAATGCGGTATTCCAGTTATTTTATTTGATACGCCGTACAACAGGGAGCCGATTCCCGAAGGCGTAATCCGGGTGACAAGCTGGCAGGAAGCTTTTGCGTGGGTGGAAAATTGGGTTAAAACAAAACAATAATAAAAAAATCTACTGTTAGTAAACAGTAGATTTTTTATTGGATACAATCTGGGCATTTTCCATAAATTTCGAATTTATGGCCTGAAACATCATAGCCTTTTAAGTTATCTGTTAGTTCTGCCATCGGGCATGTAATAATTTCTTTCGTTTTTCCGCAATCTAAGCAGATAAAATGATGATGATGATGATTATGAGAACATGTGAACCGAAAATGCTTCTCGCCATTCAGTTCAGTCATCTCAAATATATTGAGCTCTACAAATAGAGACAAGTTACGGTATATAGTATCAAAACTTAAACCTGGATAATCATTTTTCAAAGCATCAAGTACTTCTTTTGCCGTAATGTACTTGTTTTTAACTGCAAACAGCTCCAACATATCTTCTCTTTTTCCAGTATGCTTGTAACCCTCTTCTTTAAGAATGTCTAAAGCTTGTTCTACATTCAATGGTAACACCTCCCAATTTCTGGAATATATATAGTAACCGTTACGATTTATTCACTTGATGGAAGTGATCCTTTATCTAAATTAGTATACAAGAATGCCTGTTTATTGTAAAGATAATGAGCCTTTTAGATAATTCAATCTGTTTTTTTGGTTTTTTCGTGACACATTTCTGCCTATCCATCATATGTTAGAATGGGGAGTGATGACATGAAAATTTTTGAAAATATAATAAACCATAAAATCCATACGATTACTGCAACAGAACTGCTGAAATACAGCAAACAATTTAAAATTCCTATCGATGGCTCAGAAGCTGAAAAACTGGCAAAGCACTTAAACAGCAAAAAAATTAATATCTTCAATCCAACAGAAAGAGCCCAGCTAATNAGGGAGCTTGCACAAATCACCAGCCCTGCCACAGCAAAAGAAGTCAATAATCTGTTTAATTTATTTGCAAACCAATAAGCTTTTCAATTTGCTCTTTTTCCTGTAATGGGAGAAAGGGCTTTTTTTATTTAATAAAACACTTTTTATTCTCATCTTTTTTTCATGTGCCTATGCTAAAGTGTTTGCTTGGACAANATTTTCTTATTTTTTTGAAGTTAAAAGGAGNAATAAACATAATGAGTATGGATACATTACTGCAATTAAATACCATTTTTATAAGCATTATTATAGAGGCACTGCCGTTTATCCTTATTGGCGTTATTGTCTCTGGAATTATCCAGGTTTTTATTTCAGAAGAAATGATTGCAAAGCTTATGCCAAAAAACAATATTCTGGCTATATTGGTTGCTTCTGTTATGGGCGCTATTATACCTGCATGCGAATGCGGTATCATTCCTATAGCAAGGAGACTAATTATTAAAGGAGTATCAGTACCGGCTGCGGTAGCTTTCATGATAACTGGACCCATCATCAATCCAATTGTCCTCTTTTCAACTTATATTGCTTTTGGAAACAGCTGGAGTATGGTGCTTCATCGTGGGTTATTGGCCATTTTGGTTTCCGTTATTATTGGGATTTTTCTTAAATTCACAGTTCGTGAGTCCCCATTAAAAACTACGGACAATTATACTGCCCATTACCATTCCTTTTCAGAAAAAATTTCGGCAATGCTGAAACACTCAATCGACGAATTCTTTTCTGTCGGGAAGTATTTGGTAGCAGGTTCTTTCATTGCTGCACTTGTTCAGACGACCATTAAAACATCGACACTTGTTTCTATTGGAGATGGAAATATCTCCTCCCACGTTGTCATGATGGGACTTGCCTACGTTTTAAGCTTATGCTCCCAGGCTGACGCATTTATTGCCGCAAGCTTTCGTGGCAGCTTCTCTACAAGCTCGATCCTTGCTTTCCTGCTCTTTGGGCCGATGCTCGACATCAAGAATACAATGATGCTGCTGAGTACATTTAAAGCGAAGTTTGTCGGTGTCTTATGCACCGCTATTACCATAACTGTTTTGCTCGTGACATTAGTTTTTTAAGGAGGCATGTATATGTTTCGGATTTTTGTATTAATCGGGTTCACCTACCTATTTTTCCATCTGCATGCATCTGGAGATATTTCTAAATATATTAATATGAAGTATTCCTATATATCTGAGTCTGCGATTTATATTTTTATTTTGTTTACGCTGATCTCCCTGTATTTTTATTTAAAAGGAGATAAACATGAACATGAACATGATCATGATCATGATTGTGACCATTGCGGACATAATCATGCAGCAGAAGAAAACCGCTGGTGGAAAAGAGGAATCGCTTTTCTCATCATGATTGCTCCTGTATTAACAGGACTTTTCTTGCCTGTTGCCACACTGGATTCCAATATAGTGGAAAAGAAAGGCCTCTCCTTTCCCGTCTATGCCGAAGGAGACGAATACAGCCAACATCAGTTTCTTCAACCGGATACAAGCAGCTATTACGGAAAAGAAGGCTACTCTGAGATGATGGATAAAGGACTTAATAAATTGGAAAAAGCGGATTCCATCAAACTGGAGGGAGACAGCTTCCTTAACGATCTGGAAACCATTTATAATTACCCAGGCCAATTTATGGGAGAAGAAATGACACTGACAGGCTTTGCTTATAAGGATAAAGAACTGGCAGCTAACCAAGCCTTCTTGCTGCGATTTGGTATAATTCATTGTATTGCAGATTCAGGGGTGTACGGAATTCTCCTCGATTTGCCTGATGATTTGAAAGCAAACAATGACGATTGGCTGCAAATAACAGGTACGCTTGATAATATTTATTACCAGCCTTTCAAAAAGACCATTCCTGTTCTGAAAGTAACAAAGTGGAAAAAGGTTGCGGAGCCGAATGATCCGTATGTTTATCGGCAAAATTAACTTTAACATTTGCAAGAATTATAAAGCCATGAGAATGCAGTTTAAACTCCTTTGAACTGCATTCTCTTTGTGATGGGTGATTACCTTTATTTTTATCTAATTATTTTGAAAAATAAGTAAATTAACTAGTATAATAAAATAAAAGGAGTTTTATAAGGAGGGCACACAATGAAATTTGGAAAATTTGTTATCTCTACAGTGGTTGTTATATTGGCGGAGTTCGCTATTTCTCATTTTGTTGCACAAAAATTTAATTTCGCTATTTAGATGCGATGTTTTATGTAGGCTTGAGCCTCACCTTACTTTTCATCTTTTTCTCAAGCACAGGTGGCTTATTTACCAATTACAGCGAGTTGAGTATCGCAACAAGTAAAACTGGTTATAAAAACGATTATAAATTAAAAAGGACACTTGGTAGTTAAGCATCAATTGCTTAAATATTGGTTCGTTACTATTTTTTCTCATAGGTATTGCAGCAGCTTTTGTACTTTAGAAATTAATCCATTTAATTTCTAAAAAATAGACCACTTCACGTCATGCGAAATGGCCTAATGTATTTAACCTCTTAAAATATCGTCAAGTAAGTTTTCATTAAATTGCTGACTTTTCAGCATTTCAATCTCATGCTTATATGGAGCTTTTTTGTCATTTTTATCTTCCCCAACATATGGAGTTTCCAGGATTTTCGGAATATCAACAAGCTGAGGGTGATGAACAATTTTGCTTAATGCGTCAAAGCCGATGTGACCATAGCCAATATTTTCATGACGGTCCTTTCTCATCCCTAGTGCATTTTTACTGTCATTAACATGAAGCACTTTCAGCCTGTCTAAACCGACAATCCGATCAAATTCATCAAGAACACCATCAAAGTCCTCGACAATATTATAGCCGGCATCATGCGTATGACAGGTATCAAAGCAAACTGACAGCTTGTCATTATATGTGACACCGTCCATTATCATCGCAAGCTCTTCAAAAGTCTTGCCGCATTCGGACCCTTTACCAGCCATTGTTTCCAAAGCAATCTGCAGGTTTTCTTGCCCTGTCAGCACTTCATTTAAGCCTTCAACAATTTTTTTGATGCCTATTTCCGTACCAGCGCCTACATGTGCGCCAGGATGCAGCACAATTTGTTTAGCACCGAGTGCTTGTGTCCGTTCAATTTCTGTTCTTAGGAAATTAACACCTAACTCAAATGTAGCAGGGTTTGTTGTGTTGGCAATATTAATGATATACGGAGCGTGAACAACAATGTCTGCTATCCCGTTTTCCGCCATGTGTTTCATGCCTGCTTCTATATTTAAGTCTTCTATTTTTTTCCGTCGAGTATTTTGAGGAGCACCTGTATATATCATGAATGTATTTGCCCCATAGGATAATGCTTCTTCACTTGCAGCAAGAAGCATTTTTTTCCCACTCATAGATACATGAGAACCTATTTTCACCATCGATCCTCTCTCCTTCCCATTTTTAAACTTATTTATTTCTACTTTTCAAGCGTCTTTCCCGCTTTTTAATACTGTCGACTTCTCGCTGCATTTTCTTCTTGTAGCCAGGTTTAACTTTATTCGGTTTTTTCACAAGAGACTTTGCTTTTACGTCGATTTCATCTGCTGAACGCTGACGTTTTTTGCGGCGGTTTCTGTCTTCTATTTCCACCCATTCGCCGTTTTTCAAGTCCATATTCTTAAACTCAATGCCAAGCTTTTCAAGCTGATTTAGCTTATCCTCATCAGACTGTTCATAAATAGTCAGTGCAATACCTGATGAACCGGCTCTTGCCGTTCTGCCGACACGGTGAACATAAAAGTCAAGATCAGAAGGAAGTTCAAAATTGATAACATGGCTGATGCCTTTAATATCAATACCTCTAGCTGCTAAGTCTGTCGCAATAATATATTGAAACTCTAAATCAAGGATTTGTTTCATAACTTTCTTTCTTTCACGAGGTGTAAGCCCACCATGAAGGCGCGCAACTTTCAGCCCCTTTTCAGAAAGGCCTGCAGCTACTTTTTCACACATTTGCTTCGTGTTCGTGAATACGATAGCCAAAAATGGGTTGAAGGCTGTCAATGCTTCATATACAGTCGTAACTCTATCTCTGTGTCTTGAAGGAAGGAGCACATGTTCAATTTTCGCAGCTGTAAGCTGTTTTGGTTCTACATGTACATATTTAGGATTTTCTAAATATTTCTTTAAGAATGGCTTTAATTTTTCTGGTATAGTTGCGGAAAATACAAATATACTTAAGTCTTTCGGCATTCTTGCAGCAATTTGGTCCACATCTTCAATAAAGCCCATATCGAGCATAAGATCCGCTTCATCGACAATCAGCATATTAGCTGTATATACATGTAACGCCTGCTCTTTCGCAAGGTCATTAATTCTTCCCGGTGTGCCGACAACGATATGCGGCTGCGTTTTCAGCTTTTCAATTGCCCTCTGTTTATCCGTTCCTCCAATGAACAGGCGGCTGGAAATCGTTTCTGGTGAATGTTTTGTCACTTTAACAATTTCATTATGGATCTGTGTTGCAAGCTCTCTTGTCGGTGCAGTTATTACAGCTTGAACAGTGTTACTCTCTGGATTGATTCTCTCCAAAATAGGCAGCACATATGAATGGGTTTTACCTGTTCCTGTTTGTGACTGTCCAATAGCACTTTCACCTTTTAAAATTAACGGGATAACTTTTTGCTGTATTTCAGTTGGTTCGTAAAAGCCTAGTTCATCGACTGCCTTCAGAATAAACGGCTTTAATTTGTATCGGTTGAATGTAGTTTGACTCATTTTTAAACTCCTTTATGTTCAGGCAATAAAAATCTTGCCGTGGCTTCATTAGTCCATCATATTATTATAATAAAAAATTAAGGAAAAGACCACTAATTCTAAGGTAATAACACGAAAGCTGTTGATTTCTCCCGAATCTTTTATTCCTTTTACCTAAAAGTAACTACTTTTCTTTTTTATTTTTCCCTTATTTTTTACTTTTTATATAAGACAGTTACATGGATTTTATACACTATCCGCTTAAACCCTAAACAAGTGACAACTATATAGCATACGCTATTAAAGAATGCAGGTATTATAGAAAGGAGGCAGCAGCATGCCACCAAGATCGCGTATGCCGCAGCCAAGAGGCATGGGGGGAAGAATGATGCAAGGCCCTGCTCCATATCAAAGACAGATGATGGGAAGAGGCGGATCTCAAACCAGAAATGGTGGAGGCATTCTTTCTAAATTGCTTGGAGGGGGAAAAGGCGGAGATTCAAATATGCAACGAGGTGCTGCGGCACTTGGCAGCACAGGTGCAAGAAATGCCGCGACTGGAGGAGGGATTTTGAAGACATTAACAAATCCGGCTTCCATCAATGGATTCCTTGCTAATTCGCAGAAATTCCTTCAAACAGCAAGCCAGGTTGGTCCTATGATCAGCCAGTACGGCCCAATGGTGAAAAATATCCCGGCAATGTGGAAGCTCTACAGGGGCTTAAGTTCATCAAGCAGCGAATCAAGCACAGACAAGTCTAATGACATGAATAAAGTAAAGAACACAAAGACTACCCAAGAAACAGCTGGAACTTCCAAAGAAAATGCCGACACTGCAACAGCAGTTCCAGGAGTTGAAGAAGCGCAGGCACGAGGGCAGCAGAACAGCGGAGGATCTGTTCCAAGAATGTATATATAAATGATTGAGACCCATCTCTCTAGTCTCAGGTTATAATCAATTTATAGCCAAGAGAAAAGAGCAAATGGGTCTTTTCTCTTGGCTATCCTCTTAACTGCCTCAATATTTTTGTCTTCTTTTAAGAAGTTTTATATAATAATATATGTTAAGATATAATCTGAGTCCTAATACTTATCCGTAAAATAGATGTTTTCTGGGCGGATAAAGAGGTTCCTAGTGGGAGGATTACAAATGAAAGTGATAAAGATTGCCCCTAGAGGTTATTGCTACGGCGTAGTTGACGCCATGGTAATTGCCCGTAATGCGGCTTTAGATAAAACATTGCCACGTCCGATTTACATCCTTGGCATGATTGTGCACAATAAACATGTAACAGACGCTTTTGAAGAGGATGGTATCATTACATTAGATGGTAAGAATCGCAAGGACATAATTGAAAAAGTGGATAAAGGGACTGTCATTTTCACAGCCCATGGTGTATCTCCTGAAATCAGGGAAATCGCCAAAAATAAAGGTCTTGTAACACTTGATGCTACTTGTCCTGATGTAACAAAAACACATGATTTAATTCGTGAAAAAGAAAAAGAAGGCTATTATATCATCTACATTGGTAAAAAAGGACATCCAGAGCCAGAAGGTGCTGTTGGCGTTGCTCCGCACGCAGTATCATTGGTTGAAGCGGTTCAGGACATCGAGAACCTGGAAATTAAGCAAGAGAAGATTCTTGTGACAAACCAGACAACGATGAGTCAGTGGGATGTAGCAGATTTAATGGAAAGCATTAAAACAAAGTTCCCGCATGCTGAATTCCATAAAGAAATTTGCCTAGCCACACAAGTAAGACAAGAAGCAGTGGCACAACAGGCAGGCGAGGCAGATGTTCTAATTGTGGTAGGAGATCCTATGAGCAACAACTCCAACCGTCTTGCTCAAGTATCTGAAGAAATCGCTGGCACACCAGCTTACCGTATTGCCGACGTGTCTGAACTGAAATTGGAATGGATCGAGAACGCGAAGTCTGTTGCAGTTACAGCCGGAGCATCTACTCCGACACCGATAACCAAAGAAGTGATTAACTTCCTTGAACAATATGATTCGGAAAATGAAGAGACATGGGAAAGAGAAAAGAAAGTCCCATTAAACAAAATTCTTCCGAAAGTGAAGACAAAACAATAAAACAAAAGAGGTAAAGAACCTTGTTCTTTACCTCTTTTGTTTTATACAAATTGAAATGGATCTGTATGTAGACTTGATGGAAAGATATTAACCTTATAGCCTTTATCCTCACAAAGAGAAACAAGCTTATAAGCAACTCCTTTTTTCATAACCTTTTCTACATTATGTCCAGGGTCGATTATATTCAAGCCAAGCTCACGGGCATCTATAGCAACATGATAATACATATCGCCTGTAACGTAGACATCTGCACCTTTTCTGATTGCATGAGAAAAATATTTATTGCCGTCTCCACCCAATACAGCCACCTTTTTAACTTTAGCTTTCAAATCGCCAACTACTCTTACCCCTTTGACGTCGAGCCGCTTTTTAACATGTTCAGCAAATTCTGCAAGTGTCATTTCTTCTATTTTCCCGACTCTTCCAAGCCCAAGCTGCTCACCTTGCTGCTCTACATCGTAAATATCAAATGCCGGCTCCTCATACGGATGTGCTTTTTTGAGGGCATTGATGACTTTCTTTTCAATTGATTGAGGATAGATGGTCTCAATTCTTGCTTCCTCGACTGTCTCAAGCTTACCAGGCTCACCCTTAAAAGGATTCGTATCCTGCCCTGGTTTAAACTCGCCTTGCCCCTGTGCTGTAAAGCTGCAATGGCTGTATTTCCCGATTGCTCCGGCACCAGCATCGCCTAACGCTGACTTCACTTGCTCTGTGTAATCTAATGGAACAAATACTGCCAGCTTTTTAAGCTTATCTTCATATGTAGGAACTAATACTTCACAATCTGTTAAACCCAATGCATCACTTAACAGATCATTGACTCCGCCTTTTGCCACATCTAAGTTGGTATGTGCTGCATATACAGAAATATCGTGCTTAATCAGCTTTTGCATCAGCCGTCCTGCAGGGTTATCTGCCGTTATTTTCGATAAGGCGCGGAAAATTGGAGGATGATGGGCTATAATTAAATCCGTCTTCAAAGAAATTGCTTCATCTACTACTTCTTCGGTAACATCAAGGGCAATCATCACATTGTGAACTGGCCTGCTCAAATCTCCTACTTGCAAACCGATTTTATCACCCTCCATAGCATAGGCCTTTGGAGAGAATTGCTCAAATATTGATATTAACTCAAATCCGTTAATTGCTTTCATTACCAAGCACCTCCTGTACAAGCGCAATTTTCCAATTAAGCTCCTGCCGTTTTGCTTCGGTTTCCTTTGTTTCTGTAGCAGTTTGCATACGCTCAATTATTCTTTGCCAATTTTCTCTTTCTAACGTCCATTTTTTACGGAAGGCTTGATTTTTTTCCCTGCTCAAGAAAGGACCAAGCAAAAGCTCTGCATCTATTTGTGAAGAATAAGGATCCTTACTATCTCCTTTTTCTGCGACAAGGACTTCGTATATTTTATCATCTTCTTCTATAATCTCTTCTTCCACGAGTTTCCAGCCATTTTCCACAAGCCAAAGTCTGATAGAATATGCGCTTATATTCGGCTGCAAAACGAGTCTTTTAACGGAAGCGAGCTTTTCCTTACCATCATCAAGAATGGCAGCTATCAATGCTCCTCCCATTCCAGCGATTGTGATGCAATCCACTTCACCGTTATTAACAACCTCTAGCCCATTACCTTTTCTGACAGAGATGACATCGGCCAAGCCCTCGTGTTGAACTTGCCTGCGGGCAGATTGAAATGGCCCTTCCACAACTTCACCTGCAATGGCAAAAGATGCTTTCTTTTTTTTCAGCATATAGCAGGGCAAATAAGCATGGTCTGACCCGATATCTGCGAATGCTGCACCTGCCGGTATGTATTTTGCCACTGTCTCAAGACGATTAGATAATCTGTCTGTATTCATTCTAAACACCACATTTCATTGCTATTTCTTGTACAAAGTTAATTATTCTATTACCTATTTGTAACATATTTACTTAAAAGAAGCCATAAGCCAACTGTTTTTTTGCCATAAGCTTGTCCCATAAATAGGCAATTAAAATTTCAGCTCTCTTGATTCAAGCCCGAAAAGACATAAAAACAAGAACCGCAAGCACCAAGAAGCCAATATAGGAGGAAATCGTAAAATAGATAAGTTTAAATTTTCTCCCTCCTATAAACCAGAGTAAACAATTTATCGTTAAAATAATATATAAGAATATTATTTTTTCTGGAAAAAAATAAAGAACAGCTTTAACGCTGAACAGCAGGACGATAAATGCGGCCACTGTTACAGGGATATCATTCCCCAGCCCTTTCACTTGATAATAGAAAATACCAGCTGCAGTTATTGTCAGAAAAATTAGTGAAATAGCCATTTGCAAAATGAAAGACAATTCAGTAAAATATAAGAAACCTACTGTTATTGGAATTAACAATAAAAAGACTGCGCTGGAGATAATTTGTTTTTGTTTTTGCTTTGGCAGCTCTTCCTCGTCTATTCTATTGCCTTCTGTATAAAGGGTAAGCAAATAATCGCAGTAATGTTCGGGAAGCATTTTATTTTTTTTCCAATAAAGTATTTCTTGGATAATAACTGTTTTCCTATTATCCTTCATGGGCAGCACATCCTTCATGTTAATACGGTTAAAAAAAAAAAGAAACAGCCACTTCTATTGTAAGAAGTAAACTATTTCTTGGCAATGCTTACTTTATTATATCAATTCATGCTTTACTCTAAGAAGTCTTTTAATCGTTTGCTGCGGCTCGGATGTCTAAGTTTTCTTAGCGCTTTTGCTTCTATTTGGCGAATACGCTCGCGTGTAACACCAAATACTTTGCCGACTTCTTCAAGTGTTCTTGTACGTCCATCATCTAAGCCGAAACGAAGTCTTAAGACATTTTCTTCACGGTCTGTCAATGTATCCAGGACATCTTCAAGCTGCTCTTTAAGAAGCTCGTAAGCTGCATGTTCAGAAGGGGATGTCGCATCCTGATCTTCAATGAAGTCTCCTAAATGAGAATCATCTTCTTCCCCAATCGGCGTTTCCAAGGAAACAGGTTCTTGGGCGATCTTTAAGATTTCTCTTACTTTATCCGGAGTTAGATCCATGTCTTCTCCAATTTCTTCTGGAGTCGGTTCACGGCCCAAGTCCTGGAGTAGCTGACGCTGAACGCGAATCAGTTTATTGATGGTTTCAACCATATGAACAGGGATACGTATTGTGCGGGCTTGGTCCGCAATAGCTCTCGTAATAGCCTGGCGAATCCACCATGTTGCATACGTACTGAATTTGAATCCTTTTTCGTAATCGAATTTCTCAACTGCTTTGATTAGTCCCATATTACCTTCCTGGATCAAATCAAGGAACATCATTCCGCGGCCAACATATCTTTTAGCAATGCTGACTACAAGTCTTAAGTTAGCTTCAGCAAGACGGCGTTTTGCCTCTTCGTCGCCTTCCATAATACGTTTTGCCAAGACAATCTCTTCTTGTGCAGAAAGCAAGTCTACACGTCCAATTTCCTTTAGATACATACGTACAGGATCATTTATTTTAACGCCAGGAGGCACACTTAAATCATTAAGATCAAATTCTTCCTCGCCTTTGGCAAGTTCTTGAACATTCGGAGGCTCATCCTCACCATCTCCAACAAGCTCTATTCCTTGATCACCTAATACCTCATAGAACTCATCCATTTGATGGGAGTCTAATTCAAAACTGGCTAGTTTTTCTGCAATATCATCATATGCAAGCACCCCAGTTTTCTTTCCAACTTCTGTTAATTGTTCCTTTACCTGATCAAGGGTCAATTCCG
>Ga0058696_1000121_pt1 | contig 32746 bp, 29 predicted proteins | sample AgamicMgSfrz_FD_55077 | JGI IMG/M metagenome (GOLD analysis project Ga0058696, IMG submission 55077) | Agave microbial communities from Guanajuato, Mexico - Mg.Sf.rz | ecosystem: Host-associated > Plants > Phyllosphere > Phylloplane/Leaf | place: Guanajuato, Mexico | collected 2012-05-30 | reverse complement strand
ATGCCCGGTCAGTAGTACCAGTACGTCTGCTGCCAGACGCCGTAGTACGGATAGCCCGAGTACCAGTAGCCGTAATAGGTGTCACGCCATTGCGTGCGCCATTTCCAGTCTTCTTCGTCTTCTTTCTTCGCCTTGCGCGCGAGATCGAGCAGCTTTTTCGATTCCTTGTCGCCGCGAGCGGCCGCGATCGACAGCCACTTCTCCGCTTCGCGCGCGTCCGAGCCCATTTCCTCGAGGCCGAACAGGTAGAAACTGCCGAGCGCCTTCTGCGCGTTCAGGTCGCCGCGCTCGGCCGCTTCGCGCATCCACTTGAGCGCCNGNTAGCTGTCCTGGCGCACGCCGTCGCCGCGGAAATAGCGCAGGCCGAGGTCGTAGGCGGCCTTCGGCTGGGTTTTNGCGGTTTGCTTGAGCGCGGCGATGCGCGGATCGTCCCGGTCTTCCGCATCGTCCCTTTTTTGATAGGAGACCTGATCTTTAGGGCGATCGGAACACCCTGTGTCGTCGCAGATCCGTACCGTGCTGGCGGTGACCGACGGGTCTTGCGCGCACGCGGCCAACAGCAACAGCAGCCCCGGTGCGAGTAAACGGCGATACATGGGTATTTTCCTCACGTTTTATTGGCGCCGTATTGCTTCGCGCACTCGCCCGCGAGCATACCCCCGGCTGATGCGAGGCGCTGCGCGGCGAAGATCATCCGCGGGCCCGCATGCCAAGGCTCTCTCAGGTTCTGTTGTCGGCTTGAAACATTGTGCAGCGTTTGCTGCCGCAGACGACGGAAAATGGGGACACTAGCCACCGTTCCGTCTCTTCAATCCACGCAATATCGATCATTGCTCATTGAGTTCAAATGATACATATCGGTCTATCTAATAGTCAAGGTGACCTGAGAACCGGTTCGCCGAGCGCGGTTTACCGACGCGAAAGTACCATCAAACAGGCCCGGGAGGTCAATCTCAACGAGTCGCCTGATGCTAGAATAATCGGTCTATGCTGCTGAAATATCGAGGAGGAAGCCGTTCGTGCGAGCCAACAAACGCCAGCTGGTGGTAGACAAAGCGACCGAACTGTTCTCGAGGCACGGATTCCACCCGGTGGGCGTGGACTGGATCATCGACGATTCCGGTGTCGCCCGAATGACGCTGTACCGGCATTTTGCGAGCAAGGACGAGCTCATCCGCGAAGTGCTGGTCCAGCGCTACGACCTGATCGTCGGCAGCATCGACGCGCAGTTGCAGCACGTCGTCGATCCGGTCGAGCGCGTCAAGACCATCTTCGACTGGTATGAAGCGTGGTTCCGCACACCGGAATTTGCCGGCTGCCTGTTCGAACGTGCGCTGGCCGAATTCGGCACCGCTTACGCGCCGATCTCGGATGTCGCGATCCGCTATCGCCGCAAAATGGTCGAATGGATCGCAGAACTGATCGAAGCCCTCGTGCCGCCCGAAACCGCGAACCGGCTGGCGACCGTCTTCATGATGCTGCTGGACGGCGCCACGGTCGACGCGCGGGCGTTCAACGATTCCGCCGCTGCCGCGCGCGCATGGCAGGCCGCGCATGCCCTTCTCGAACAGGCGATGCACGCGACGGCCTCGCCCGCCGACGGTGCGGCCAACCCGACGTAACGCACGTCGCGCGCCGTCGTATTGCAGGCAAACCGAGGCCGAAGGACGCCGGGAGGACGACATGCAGGAGCGGATGCGCTTGATCGGTTTCGTGCTGGGTGCGGCAATCGCATGTGCCGGCTGCAAGTCGGTGAATGTCAGCCGATATGAAATCCAGCACCGCGACCGAAACGGCCTCACGATCATTGCGTACACCACGGAAGACCTCGCGTCGCTCGACAAGACGCCGTGGGCCGACCACGTCTACCTCCGCTACGCGGTCACGCCGGTCACCATCCTCGAGCGATTCGATGTGGGCGCAACCGATCTCGACGACTATCCGTTCTCTGCCCGCCGGATCGACATCCACGCCCACTGCCCGGTCCCCACGTCGGACTTCTGCTCCTCCTGGTTCATTCCGTTCCATGATCGCGTGGGGCTGCATGGCCTCGACTATGTGTCGGGACTCGATGCCAGCGAACCGGCGCGCCTGAAGTTGCACATCGGCGGCGCAAGCATGGCCGGAACCCGGCTGGTGTCGAAGGAACACGCGATCAACGTCGACGCGGGCGACGTAGCGAAACCGGGCGGGCCGTAATACCCGCGTGGCCCCGGGGCGCGCGACACCCGTCGAGCGGGCACGGCGATTGCGCATGCTGCACTCCCGGGAGGCCCGCCATCATGAACGACAACGATTTTCTCCAGCCCGAGCCGACGGAACCGGCGCCGAACGCGGTCACGTGGGTCCGGCGTCTCGGCCCCGGCCTGATCACCGGCGCCGCCGACGACGATCCTTCCGGCATCGGCACCTACTCGCAGGCGGGCGCCCAATTCGGCTTCGAACTGCTGTGGTCGCTGTTGCTCACGTACCCGCTGATGACGGCCATCCAGCTGGTCAGCGCGCGAATCGGCCGCGTGACGGGCAAGGGTCTCGCGTCCAACATGCGCAAGCACTACCCGCCATGGCTGCTGTACGGGACGGTCGTGCTGCTGATCACGGCCAACGTGATCAACATCGCGGCCGACCTGTCGGCCATGGGCGCGGCCGTCAATTTGTTGCTGCCCGGCCCGCAACAGCTCTACATCGTGTGCCTCGGCGGCGTGTCGGTCGCGCTGCAGGTGTTCGTCCCGTACGACCGCTATTCGCGATTGCTCAAATGGACGGCGCTGACGCTGCTCGCCTATGTCGCGGTCGCCCTCATCGTGCCGGTCAGCTGGGCCGAGGTCGGTCGCGCGATCGTGCAGCCCCACGCGCAGTTGAGCGCCGCGTATCTGACCACGCTCGTCGCCGTGCTCGGCACGACCATCAGCCCGTATCTGTTTTTCTGGCAGGCGTCCCAGGAAGTCGAAGAATTGCGCGCCGTGCCGGACGCGCGGCCGCTGCGGCGCATGCCGCGCCAGGCGCCCGCCCAGTTGCGCCGGATCAGCTTCGACACGTGGTTCGGCATGGGCGTCTCGAACGTGATCGCCTTCTTCATCGTGCTGACGGCGGCCGCCACGCTCAACGCGCATCACATCGACGTCAAGACGTCGGCGGATGCCGCGCGGGCGCTCGAGCCGCTTGCCGGTCATTTCGCGTACGTGCTGTTTGCGCTCGGCATCGTCGGCACCGGCCTGCTCGCGCTACCGGTGCTCGCAGGGTCGGCGGCCTATGCGGCGGCGGGCACATTCCGCTGGCGCAACAGTCTCGCGCTGCAGTGGGGCGTCGCGCCGGAATTCTATGCGGTGATCGTATTGGCGATCGTCGGCGGGATCGCGTTCACGTTCATGCATTTCGACCCGATCCGCGCGCTTTACTGGAGCGCCGTCATCAACGGCGTGAGCGCCGTTCCGATCATGGTCGTGATGATGCTGATGGCGAGAAGCAAGCGGGTCATGGGCGAGTTTGCCGTCAGAGGCGCGCTTGCATGGGGAGGATGGATCGCGACGCTCGCGATGGCGATCGCGGCGATGGGCGTGTTCGTGCCCGGATAGAAGCGGCGGCGTGAATGCCGCGGCTCGCCGCGCTTACTCGAGTTCGCCCGTGTTCATCGCGGTGCCGACTGCATTGCGCAGCACGTCCGCGAGCCGCTGGTTCTCGTCGATGCGGGCCTGTTCGATCGCGACGTCCTCGGCGTTGCCGGTCCGACGCGCCCATTCCTGGCGCTCGCGCGCAAAGATCATGCGCTCGTGAACCGCGCGGATCGCCGCCCATATCGCATCTTCCGCTTTCTGGGCTTCCGCGTCGTCGAGAGAAAGCGCGGAAAACGCATGCCCGGTATGACATCGGTATCGCAACGGACGATCGTCGAGCATGCGCCAGAGCACGCCGTTGCAACTGGGGCACGTGAGTGCGGAACGCGTGCCGATTTCGTCGAGAATCCTGGGATCGACGAGGCCACCCTCGGCAATCCGGCTCTCACGGTCCAGGTCGCGCAAGTCTGCCATCTTTCGCTGCTCCTTCACACGTGCGCCGTAGACCGCTGCATGAATGGCCTGCGGCAGTTCTCCGGCCCTTGCGACCGCATCGGCGCCCGCCGCAGCCAACGCACTACGCGGCATCGACGGCGCCTCGCATTCGTCGGGGTCCTGAACGATACCGTACCCGCCCCGGGCACGAATCGCCGCGAGGCCGGCCGCGCCGTCGTCGAGATCGCCGCTGAGCACCACGCCGATCGCACCGGCCCCATATTCGCGTGCGGCAGAGCGGAACAGCGGATCGGCGGCCGGCCGGGTGAAGTTCTCGGCGGCCGTATCGAGCAGCCAGAGATCGCCGCCGCGCACGATCATGTGCCGGTCGGACGGGGCCACGTAAATTCGGCCGGCCTGCGGCGGTTCTCCGTGTAGCGCCTCGCTTGCATCCAGCCTGCCCCATCGCGACAACAGCTCGGGCAGAATCGTCCGATGTCGACCAATGTGCTGCACGATGCAAATCGGCACCGGAAAATCCGCGGCGATACCTGCCACCAGCGTCCGGAGGACCGGGAGACCGCCTCGGGACGACGCAATTACCACGATATCTCGACGATCCATAGCCCCCCCTTTGCGGATAGAGCCGCAAATCGGGTTCCCGAACCGGAATTCCGTCACGCGCGGTGACAGATGAGGCAATGCGGGTCGGATGGCGGTTGATGCAACCCGCCGACGGAAGGCGCGGCGCGAACGACCCGCGACGCACGCGCGGGTCGTCACCGGTCGGCTAATGTGCGTCGCCGAGCGCCGCGAGCAACATCCCGAAATCCAGCGGCTTGGACAGATGGGTGTCGAAACCGGCCTCCGCCGCGGCCCGGACATCGTCCTGGCGATTACGGCCCGTCAGCGCAACGGTCCGCAGCGTGGCCCAGCGGGGCTCGGCCTTGATGTGGCGAATCAACTCGTAACCATCCATGTCGGGCAGCCCGATGTCGGACACGACGGCGTCGACTGGCGTCTGCGGCAGCCGCTCCAGCGCCTCGGCCCCGCTCTTCGCGGTGGTGACCATTGCCCCCGCCAGTTCCAGCAGCGTCGTGAGCGACAGCGCCGTCTCCTGGTCGTCCTCGACCAGCAGCACGCGAAGGCCGGCGATACTCCCCTCCGCCGCGCCGTTGCCGGAAGACACGGCACGCTCGTCCGATGCGGCCGGCAACCATACCGTCATCGTGGTGCCGGCTCCCGGTCCATCGGACGCAGCGGCGATCCGGCCGCCATGCATTTCGACGAGCTGCCGAACCAGCGCCAGCCCGATGCCCAGACCGCCGCGGGTCCTGTCGCGCGGCGCCTGCCGGAACATGTCGAAGACATGCGGGAGCGTATCGCCGTCGATCCCCTGCCCGTCGTCGACGACGTCGACCCGCAGCATCCGCCCTTCATGCGCGAGACGCACGACGATCTCGCCATGCGATTGCGTGTACTTGAGCGCGTTGGACATCAGGTTCCAGAAGATCTGCTCGCATCGCACCGGATCGGCGAGCGCGATGGCCGGCTCCGTNGGCAACTCCGTTTTGAGGACCAGCCCGCGCGCGTGNACGTCACGCTCGCAGGTATCCGCGATGCTGCGCAACATCGCCGTCAGATCNACCCGGTTCAGTTCGAGCGCCAGCTTGCCGGTCTGGATGCGCGACAGATCGAGCAGGTCGTCGATGATCTGCGCCTGCGCACGCACGGCCTGCCGAATCGAGTNCGCGGCTTCGCGCACGGCGGGAATGTCNCGCGTTTCCGGCAGGCGCGGCAGCATTTCCGACTTGACGCCGATCAGGTTGAGCGGATGCCTCAGCTCGTGCGACAGCACGGCGATGAACTCGTCCTTCAGCTGGTTCGAACTGAGCGCCTGCTCGCGTGCCGCCTGCTCCCGCGCGAGCGCTTCGCGGTTCGCGTCGTCGCTCTGCTTGCGCAGCGTCATGTCGCGCACGATCTTCGCGAATCCGTTGAACGACGTATCGGAAATCGGCGTGACGACGCCGCTACAGAAAATCCGCCGCCCGTCCTTGGTCCGGTGCCAGCGTTCGTCGTCCGCGCGCCCTTCCCGGGTCGCGACTTCGCGCTCGCGCATCGGCACGAGCGCCTGTCGATCGTTGGGTTCGTAGATCAGCTCCACGTCCTGGCCGATCATCTCTTCTTCCGTATAGCCGAAGATGCGCTCCGCACCGGCGTTCCAGCTCACGATCGCGCCGTGGCCGTCCTGGATGATGATCGCGTAGTCCTTGGTGGACTGCGCGACCAGACGCAGGCGCTGCTCGCCCGCCCGCGCCGCCTCTTCCGCGTGATGGCGGTCGGTGATGTCGATCAGCGTGATCACCGCGCCGTCGATGTGGTCGTCCGCGGTGCGATAGGGCAGCAACCGCATCAGATACCACCGGCCGGCCTCGCTCTCGATCTCGCGCTCGATCAGCCGCAGCGACTGAAACGACTGCCTGACATCGTCGGCCAGCGTGGGATACCGCAGCGCGTGGGTGATATGAAACAGCGACCGGCCCAGGTCCGTATCGATCAGATTGAAAATCGCCGTGGCGTTGGGCGTAAACCGTTTGACCCGGATTTCCTTGTCGACGAACACGGTCGCGATCTCGCTCGACGCGATGATGTTGTGGAGGTCGTCGTTCGCCTTTGCGGTGTCTTCGATCCTCGCCTGCATTTCGGCGTTGGCCGTGGTCAATTCCTCGTTGACCGATTGCAGTTCCTCCTTGCTGCTTTCCAGTTCCTCGCTCGTGGAACGCAGCTCTTCGTTGATCGCCTGCAGCTCCTCGTTCGACGCCTTCAATTCCTCGACGGACGTTTCGTACTGCTCGATGATCGTCGCGAGCTGCTCGCGACTGTGCTGCAGTTCCTGTTCGAGCTGCGCCAGAACCGGGTCCTGCCCGCTCGTCTCGGCCTGATCCTCCTCGGTCATCCGGCCGGCCACCTCGTCGAACACGATGAGCAGGAATTCCGCGTTCGCGACCTTGTCGTGAAACGGCCTGACGGTCATGTTGATCCACGACACGCGGGTGTCGTGTGCCCACTTGACCCGGCGCGCCTCCACGCTCGTGCCCGTTTGCAGCGCACGGAAGATCGCGGTGCGCAGATCGAGGCGCAGATCCGGCAGCACCAGCGTCATGATGTTGCTGGACAGCTCGCCGCCGACATGCCTGAGGAACCGGCCGGCGTTGTCCGACAGATGCACGACGTTCGATTCCTTGTCGATGATGACGCTCGGCGGCGAATACGTTTCGAGCGCGCGCTGATGGAGTTCCGAATAGGAGAAATTGCGTTGTGCCGGGCTGGCCGGCACGCGCAGGGGGGGCTGCGGTATAGCACGCTCGTCGGATGCGCCGGCTTCGATCTGGAACAGCGGCGGAAAACCCGTGACCGGCTTCGCGCGATGCGTGACGACACGGGCGCGGTAGATCCGGCGCTTCTTGTCCACGACGGAAAACAGGTCGTCCGCCGCGTCGGCAGATTCCGCGGTGCCGAGAAACAGGTAGCCGTTCGGGCGCAACGCGAAATGGAACAGCTCCAGGATTTGCCGCTGCACCGCCCGCTCGAGATAGATCAGCACGTTGCGGCACGAGATCAGGTCGAGATGCGAGAACGGCGGATCGCGCAGCAGGCTGTGCGCGGCGAACAGGATGCGTTCGCGCACCGCCTTCGCGATCACATAGTGCGCGCCTTCCCGCGTGAAATACCGCTGCAGCAGCCCGGCGGGCACGTCGCTCGCAATCGACAGCGGATAGGAGCCGGTTCGCGCGCGGACGATCGCCGCTTCATCGATATCGGTCGCGAATACCTGGATGGCCTGGCTCGACATCGCGGCCTCGCGCGCCCGCGCCAGCAACAGCGAGATCGAGTACGCCTCTTCGCCGGTCGCACATCCGGCCACCCACACACGTACCTGCTCCTCGCCGGATTCCGCCGCGAACAACGAGCCGATCACTTCCCGTTCGAGGAAATCGAACGCCTCGCGATCGCGGAAGAACTGGGTCACCCCGATCAGCATGTCCGCCAGCAGCGCGTTCGCCTCGTCCGGCGCGGCCCGCAGGAAATCCCGGTACGCGAGGAGATCGCGCTGGCCGTTGACCTGCATGCGCCGCTCGATCCGCCGCAGCACCGTGGCCCGCTTGTATAGCCTGAAATCGTGGCCGGTGCGTACCCGCAGGTGCATCAGAATGTCGGAGAGTGCCCGTTCGGGATCGTTGGCCGTCGGGCGATCGACGCTGTGCAGCGATTGCGTGAATTCCAGGCTTTGCTGTTCGATGCGGCGCGCATTCGACCAGAGATCGAGCAGCCGTTGCGGCATGTCGGCCGCCGGCAGCACGATATCGACGCGCGCCATGGCAATCGCGTGCTGCGGCATCTCCGCATGCTCGGCGTCGTCCGGTGTCTGCGCGAGCGTGATGCCGCCCGCCTCCTTGATGCGGCTCAAGCCTGCCGCGCCGTCGGAGCCGGTGCCGGACATCACGATGCCGATCGCGCGCCAGTCGTGCGCGTCCGCCAGCGTCCGAAAGAAGTGGTCGATCGTGAACGGAGCGTCGTCGGACTGCTCCCGACTGCGGCAGCGAAGGCAACCGTCCAACATCTCGAGCTGCATGCCCGGTGCGATCACGTAGATGTGGTTTTTTTCGATCGGGACCGTGGACGTCACCTGATGCACCGGCATGCCCGTCGTGCGCTGCAGGACGGCGTCCATATGACTGACCTGCTCCGGCGCTAGATGGACGACGACGACGAACGCCATGTCCATGTTCGTCGGCGCGCTCTCGAAAAAGGTCTGCAACGCCATCGTACCGCCCGCCGACGCACCGATGCCCACGACCGGAAACGACAGATCGCTCTTCAACGTCGCGGGCGATGCAGGCCGCTCCTTGTGCGTAGGCGCTTGCCGTGCCATTGACTTCTCCTGATGGTGTTGTGGGACCTCGTGTACCGGACGCCGAGCGATACCGGGTCGTATCGCCCTCGTCCGGTCGTCCCACGATCCCGCTCGTGATACTTCCCCCTGTGCTTCCGTGCGCATTGTACGGCACCGGCAAGCGCGCGACTGCCCCTGACTGAAGGCTTGCAATCCTCGTGTGGTAAAGGGCCCGGGGCATGTGCGCGCGGGGGCGTCGAGATACCCCGCAAAGACCGCCGCGGCCGCACGTCGGGGTGTCACCGGAACGTCATTCGTGCCGACATACCATCCACCTCGGCTTGCGAAACGCGACGGGTTTCCTCGACTGCCAGCGGGAACGAATCGTGCTCCCGCTTCGGGCCGTCGAAACCAATTTATTTTCTTTGACGAATACCGTATTAACAGCGAATATTCGCGTCGATCAAGCGATTAGTACCGCTCAAAAACAAAACGAAACGATGCTCGCTCATGCAATCGGGGACGTTACGCTGCTTCGCCAACAGATACCGAATCGAAGGGGAAGAAATGACGCCGTTTTCCCAGGATGTGAGCATCAAGCAAACCGCCGCCGTCTCCAAGGCAGCCACGCCGTCGCCCGTTTTCTGGAAAGCGGGGCCGCTCGTCGAAACCGCTCCGCCCGAGCCGAAATCCACGACGCCGGACCTGCGCGATTTCTTCGCCGCCGCCGCGTTGCAAGGGTTGCTGTCGCGCGACGCCGGGCGCAACGTGTCGACGATCGCCGACTACGAATCGAAGCGCGCGGTCAGCGCCTATCGGCTTGCCGACGAAATGCTGAAAGCGCGATGAACCGACACACCGGCCGGCGCCGGTCGGGCCGCGCCGGCAACATGACCTTCATGCCGACGACGGCGGCAGTCGCGCCGAGCGCTCCCGGCGCGCCATGCGTGCGCTCGTGAAGGCGCCCATGACGTCACGCCGGCCGCAGCATCAAGCCAGCGCCAGCATCGATACCGGCAACACGACGGACAGCGCGACCTGGTCGATCACGCGCGCCCGTATCGAATCGCCGCCCATCCCGACGGCGACGAACGCAGGCGTCGTCGTGACGAGCCCGTGCGCCCAGGCCAGACTCCGGCACCCCATGAAGCCCCACCTGATCATCTGCCCGGCCATCGTGCCGACAAATGCAACCGCTTGAAAATCCGGCAGCGAGGGTTGCAGGTCACGCGATGCACGCTCGTACTGCAGCCGACGCCGCCCCTCCCGTGTGCCGCGTCCTTGCATCGGCGGCAGTCCGCTCCGTACGCGAGAAGCGCCTCGTTGCGAACCGGTCGCGCCTTCGTCATCCGCACGGGATCGATTCGTGCTGTTTCGCCACGGCGAATGTCGCGCAACCCTTTCCACGGAGATGCCATGTTCATCCACAACACACGGCTTCAGTACACGGTGCGCGTGGGCGCGCCGAATCCCGGCCTCGCCAACCTGCTACTCGAGCAGTTCGGCGGCCCGCAGGGCGAACTCGCCGCCGCGATGCGCTACTTCACGCAGGCGATCACCGAGGAAGACCCCGGCCGCAAGGACATGCTGCTCGACATCGCGACCGAGGAACTCAGCCACCTGGAGGTGATCGGCTCGATGGCCGCGATGCTCAACCGCGGCGCCAAAGGCGAACTCGCCGAAGCGGTCGACGAACAGGCCGAGCTGTACCGCAAGCTGCACGGCGCGGGCAACGACAGCCACGTGACACAGGTGTTGTACGGCGCGGGCGCGCCATTGACCAATTCGGGCGGCGTGCCGTGGTCGGCCGCGTACATCGACACGATCGGCGAACCGACCGCCGACCTGCGCTCGAACATCGCGGCCGAAGCGCGCGCGAAGATCATCTACGAGCGGCTGATCAACGTGTCCGACGATCCGGATATCCGCGACGCGCTCGGCTTCCTGATGACGCGCGAGGTGTCGCACCAGATGTCGTTCGAGAAGGCGCTGTATGCGATCACCGCGAACTTCCCGCCCGGCAAGCTGCCGCCGAAGACGCCGTACGATCACGTGTACTTCCGGATGCAGCCGGACGCGGCGCCGCTGGTCGGCCCGTGGAACCACGGCGGCGAACTCGAAATCCGTCCCGCCGAACCGGCGGTCGATGGCGGCACCGGTATTCCGGAAGGCATGCTCGACGCGCAGCAAGCGGATGCCATCGAAGCGATGGCGCAGCGACTCGCGTCCGACCCGAACAGCGACCCGGTGACGGGTGCCGAACTCGGCGCGGGTCCGCCGGCCCCGCAGGGGCGCAAGCTAGGCAAGCCGGACGGCGCCTGAACGCAAGCGCGACGACGGACGCCCGGGCGTGATCGCGGGCGTCGCTTCGATTTGATATGGATACCGAAATGGAAACAAGTTCCGTTGGGCGGGAGGGTTCTCGTCTATCGGCGTGCGACTTGGATGCCGACGCACCGTCCAAGCGGCAGGAGCCGCATGCCTGATGCATCGCCGACCGTGCGCGCGCGTTCGACCCGCATCAGGCGCCCGCTTCGCCCGGCCCGGCCTGGTCGGTCTGGTCGGCCATCAGGTACTGAATGACCAGCGTCGGATCGGCGATGTCGAGAATCAGGCGGCGCATCACACGCTTGCGCATATGGTCGTCATCCAGCGTCCACGGCCCCGCCGCGTCACCGAGGTAGCGGCCGATCGCGCCGCGATGGTCGCCGTCGGGCGGCAGGCCGAGCCGCGCGGCGAGCAGGCCGGCGATGACGTCGTCGAGTTCGACGTGCAGCGGCCTGGAATCGATCGAAAGTTCGAGCTTCATGGTCGGTCTCGCAAACATGAAAAAGCGGCGCGGCGCGTCCCCACTGTCGCGCGCGCCGACCAAAGCCGCTCCGGCCAGCGGCTGTTCGACGGTCGCAGGCAGGCCTGCGACGCCGGTCAGTAGCCGAGCTCGGGCGCGGGAGCCGACTCGGCGCTCTCCTCTTTCGGCGCCTGGGCGACGGTCGCATCGGTCGTCAGCACCAGGCTCGCGATCGACGCAGCGTTCTGCAGCGCAGTACGCGTGACCTTGGTCGGGTCGACCACGCCTGCGTCCACCAGATCGCCGTACTCGCCGGTCGCCGCGTTGTAGCCGAAGTTCCCTTTGCCTTCGAGCACCTTCGAGATCACGACCGACGGTTCGTCGCCGGCGTTGGCCGCGATGACACGCAATGGCGCCTCCAGCGCACGCAGCACGATCCGGATGCCGGCATCCTGGTCCGCATTCGCGCCCCGGATGTCCGACAGCGCCGCGCGCGCACGCAGCAGCGCGACGCCGCCGCCCGGCACGATGCCCTCCTCGACCGCCGCACGCGTCGCATGCAGCGCATCGTCGACGCGGTCCTTCTTCTCCTTCATTTCGACTTCGGTAACCGCGCCGACCTTGATCACCGCCACGCCGCCCGCGAGCTTCGCGACACGCTCCTGCAGCTTCTCGCGATCGTAGTCGCTCGTCGCTTCGTCGATCTGAACGCGAATCGACTTCACGCGCGCCTCGATGCGCGCCGCATCGCCCGCGCCGTCGATGATGATCGTGTCGTCCTTGCGCACCTCGACACGCTTCGCACTGCCAAGATCTTCCAGCGTGGCCTTGTCGAGCTGCTTGCCGGTTTCCTCCGAGATGACGGTCGCGCCGGTCAGGATCGCGAGATCCTCCAGCATGGCCTTGCGTCGGTCGCCGAAGCCCGGCGCCTTGACGGCGGCGACCTTCAGGATGCCGCGCATCGAATTCACGACGAGCGTCGCGAGCGCTTCGGCCTCGACGTCCTCGGCGACGATCAGCAGCGGCTTGCCGGCCTTGGACGCCGCTTCGAGAATCGGCAGCAGGTCGCGGACACTGGAGATCTTCTTGTCGTGCAGCAGAATCAGCGCGTCGTCGAGATAGGCCGCCTGCTTCGCCGGATCGTTGATGAAATACGGGCTCACGTAACCGCGATCGAACTGCATGCCTTCGACCACGTCGAGTTCGTTCTCGAGCGACTTGCCGTCCTCGACGGTGATCACGCCGTCCTTGCCGACCTTCTCCATCGCGTCGGCGATGATCTTGCCGATCGCCTCGTCCGAGTTCGCGGAAATCGCGCCGACCTGCGCGATTTCCTTGTGGGTCGAAATCGGCCGGGACAGCTTGCGCAGCTCGTCGAGCACCGCGCCGACGGCCTTGTCGATACCGCGCTTCAGATCCATCGGGTTCATGCCGGCCGCGACGTGCTTCATGCCTTCCTGCACGATCGCCTGCGCGAGCACGGTGGCGGTGGTGGTCCCGTCGCCAGCCACGTCGGCCGTCTTCGACGCGACCTGCTTGACGATCTGCGCGCCCATGTTCTCGAAGCGGTCCTTCAGCTCGATTTCCTTCGCGACCGACACGCCGTCCTTCGTGATCACCGGCGCGCCGAAGCCGCGCTCGATCACGACGTTGCGGCCTTTCGGGCCGAGCGTCACCTTCACCGCGTCGGCCAGCACGTTCACGCCCTTGACGATCTGCTGGCGCGCGCCATCGCGGAATTTCACGTCTTTTGCAGTCATTTTCTTGCTCCGGATACAGTCGTTGAACGGGATGCCGCGCGCAGCGGGCACACACCCGTGCGACGCGGTCGAATCGGCATTCAGGCCGCTTTCCTGGCGGCCGGCGATTCGGGTTCGAGCACGCCCATGACGTCCTCTTCGCGCATCACGAGCAGTTCCTCGCCGTTCACCTTCACGGTCTGGCCTGCATATTTGCCGAAGAGGACCTGGTCGCCGACCTGGAGCTGCAGCGGGCGCTGCGAGCCGTCCTGGAGCAGCCGGCCGCTGCCGACTGCAATCACTTCACCCTGCTCGGGCCGTTCGGCGGCCGAATCGGGAATCACGATGCCGGAGGCCGTCGTCCGCTGCTGTTCGATTCGCTTGACGATAACCCGGTCGTAGAGGGGACGAATCTGCATTTTCATCTCCTGAGCGATGAGATCACCTGGAAAAGGGAATCCGTCGGCGCATGCACGCGCAAGGGCTGCGCTGCGCCGGCGTGCCATCGATTGGCGAAAAGCGAAATAGTGGCGGGCAGGCACGCTTCAAGAGGGTGACGAACGCCCAATATGTAACAAAATGTTTCATCGCGAAATCGGCGTTCGCACGACCGGCGGTTGTGTCGAGAGGCTCTCCGTGACGAGCGGCAACACGGCCTCGACGGTCACTGCTGCGGGCCACGCAAATCGTCGCGCGACGGCGCTTGAAATCCGCGCTTCCCATCCTATTTTGGGTATCGCTCAAGCAGCCGCGGCTTACGCGCTGCGTGTTTCGATTTGTTTGTCAGCGAGGTCTCTCGCGGATCGACGAACTGGAGCGCGTGGTCCGGTTCGTCCTCCATGCGGGGTCCAACCGGGAGCGAATCATGAACCATCCTTTCTTTATCTTCGATCGGCTGCCGGAGGTCGGCCGCCGACCACGACGCGCCGCCCGCGTCGTCACGGGTCTGCCGACCGGCCTGCGGAAAGCGCGCAACGGCACGAGTCGCTTCGCGCCAATCGGCGCTCGCGTACGTGCCGAGCGCAAGCCATTCGCGTTGCGCGGCGCGCCCCAACCCGCTGCGATCGGCCGACCGAAGCTGCCGCGCCGTCGAGTCGCCGGGTTTGGACGCATGCTGCACCCTATTTCGTTGTTCCGCGTCATGCCTGCGGGCGGCGGCTCCATGCGCGACGGGAGGCAGCCATGCTGAGCCCGCACGAATTCGCGACGCTGATGCTGGTGTGCCAGGCGCCGGATCAGCTCGACATGAATCGCGCCGAACTCGATGCATTGCTCGAACGACAACTCGTCATGCTCGAACATGGCGCGCCCGGCCGCCGACGTGCTCATCTGACGAAGAAGGGTCGATCGATTCTCCATGCGCTCGGCGCCGACATCGCTTCCCACCGGCGTCACGGGTCGACGGCGGAGCGCGGCGGTCAGTATGAAGCGCCCGTCGCCCTATCGGACGAGGCCGGATGACGCGCTGCTCAGGCGGCCGACAGGCATGCATGGCCGCGCCCGAATGCGGTTCCGGTCAACACGTGCCGCTCGACCCGAGCGGCACGCGGTCCGGCAACCGGCCGCCCCCCGCGATACGTCGCGCGCAGCAAACCCGAGCCGCTGTCATGCAATCGCAGCCCGAGCAAGTACCGCATCTTGCTCGGGCGTACCGCCGGACACGCCGAGTGCGCCGATCAGCTGGCCATCGCCATTGAAAAGAGGCACGCCCCCTCCCATCAGCAACAGCCCGCCTGCATGGATGTGATCGAAGCGTGGATACGGCTGGCCTACCTGCAGCGGCACGTCGAGCGCTTCGCTCGGCATCCGGAACATCACCGACGTCCGGGCCTTTGCTATTGCCAGTTCATTCGACGCAAGCCATGCCCCGTCCATCCGCGAGAAAGCGACCAAATGCGCACCCGTATCGAGAATGGCAAACACGGCATCGAGTCCCGCGTCCCGCGCCGCGGCACGCCCCCGGGCCACAATCCGGTCCGCCCGCTCCAGCGTGAGCTCAGGCATTTTGCGTCCACTCCGTCTCTTGCCACTGCTTCGCCGCGTCAATCGTCGCAAACGGGCGCATGGTTCGATACAAATGCGTATCGGCCGGAATGATCTCGACCATGGCGTCGATCATCTCCTTGGGGTCGGCCTGGTTCGTCAGGCTGTCGCCAAAATCCGGCATCGGCACAACGGCGGAATCGGCGTCGTACCACTGCACGTAGCTCTCGGCGCCGGTGTCGTTGAATCCGGTGCCGAAAACGCCCGGATTCACGGTCGCGACCTTGACGCCAAAGGGTTCGAGTTCCGCTTTCATCGACCCGGCGATGGCCTCGATCGCATGCTTGGTCGCGCAGTAGGCACCGACAAACGGGACAACCAGAATGCCCCCCATCGACGAGGTCCATACGACTTTTCCGGACCTGCGCCCCACCATCTTCGGCACGATCGCCTGCACCAGTTGAAGATGGCCGAAAACGTTGATTTCGAAGGACTCCCGAACGCGTTGCATCGGGATGTCGACGATCGATCCGCCTTCCATGACGCCGGCGTTCAGCACTAGGACGTCGGGATCGAACGAGCCCGCGTGAGCGATGTCGATTGCGTCGAGCAGATTCAGCTTGATCACTTCCAGCACCACACCGGCCTCCGCTGCATCCGCACGCAGGCCGCGAACCTGCGGCCACGTCTCGGCCGTCGCGACGACTTGGTGGCCGAGGCGCGCAAGTTCGATTGCCGCACCCCGACCAAAGCCTGAACTGGCACCCGTGATCAATATCTTTCGAGACATCTGGCGCTCCTTGACTGAAGTAGTTGCGCCCAGTGTAGGGAGCCCCTAGTATCAAAACAAGATCACCAATGCTTGATGACACGATGAGAGTTACTCACCAATCAAGGAACGTCGATTTTTTCTCTTTCACCGTGTTCCTGGCGGTTGCAGCACGACGAAGCTTTCGCGGCGCAGCGACCGAACTCGAGATCACGCCGTCGGCGGTCAGTCATTCGGTGAAAGCGCTCGAGCGGCGTCTGGGCGTCCGGCTCCTGAATCGAACGACTCGCAGCACCTCGCTCACCGAGGCCGGCGAGCGTCTGGCAGCCAAACTCCGGCCAGCCGTTTCGATCATCGACGAAGCGATGCGCGAAGTCGACGATCTACGCTCGGCTCCCAGCGGAACCGTGCGCATCAACGCAAGCGAAGGCGCCATTCGCCTCATCCTGCGCCCCGTCCTGGCGCGCTTCCTGAAGTCGTATCCGGAAGTGCATCTCGACATCGTGAGCGACGGCCGCCTCACTGACATCGTTGCAGCGGGATTCGACGCGGGCATTCGACTGGCCGAGGCCGTGCCGCAGGACATGGTGGCCATTCCGCTCATGGGCAACGTTCGTTTCGCAGCAGTCGCGTCGCCCGCGTATTTCGCTGCACATGGACGCCCCGCTACGCCGCACGATCTTTATCGACACGACTGTATTCGCTTTCGCTTCGAGAGCGGTTCGATCTACCAGTGGGAATTCGAGCGGCGCGGTGTCAGCGAGACCATCGATGTCTCGGGTTCGCTTACCTTGACGGACCAACCGCTGATGGTCGACGCCGCCATGGACGGCATCGGCATCGCTTTCGTCCCCGACCACCTCGTCATCGAGCCCTTGCGTGACGGACGCCTCGAACGCGTTCTTGACGACTGGTGCGCCCCTTTTCCGGGGCTACGTCTTTACTATCCCGGCCATCGCCATGTTTCACAGGCGCTGCGTGCCCTGATTGCCTTTATCAAGAGCGAGCAGCCGCGCAGTTGAGTTTTTGCACCGCCGGCAGCGAGCCGTCGGGATCGGTCAACAGCGGCTCACCGGCAGCCGTGCCGGAGCGGGCCCAGTGGGATTTCAGCGAACCTGGCCGTACCCCGGCCAAACATCACGATTCATTTAACTTTCCGTGAGGACTTCGACACCGGCCGCCGCCTACGATGGGCGCATGTTTTCAGGACCTGCTTCCAGGAGCCCATCATGCCCACCCGCAGACATCTGCTGTTCGCCGGCGCCACCGGCCTCGCCGCGCTCGCGGCGCTGTCGTCCGCCGGCCGCCGCGCACTGGTCGGCCGCGCGTTCGCCGCGCCGCCGGCCGGCTCATCGAAGGCCGCCCCGTTCGAAATCACCCTCAGCGACGCCGAATGGCATCGCCGGCTCACGCCCGCCCAATACACGGTCCTGCGCGAAGCCGGCACCGAGCGGCCGTTCACCAGCCCGCTGAACGACGAGCACCGGCACGGCACGTTCGCGTGCGCCGGCTGCGACCTCGCGCTGTTCTCGTCGGCCACCAAGTTCGACAGCCATACGGGCTGGCCCAGCTTCTGGAAGCCGCTCGACCATGCGGTCGGCACCGACGCCGACGCGTCGTTCGGAATGGTCCGCACCGAAGTGCACTGCCGTCGCTGCGGCGGCCATCTCGGCCACGTGTTCGACGACGGCCCGGCGCCGACCGGCCTGCGCTACTGCATGAACGGCCTGGCGCTCGCCTTCCACCCGGCCGCCGCCTGATCCGGCCCCGCTCCCGACCGACTGGAGAACGCATCATGCTGCTCATCGTCCTTGCCTATCTCGGCGGCGTGCTCACGATCCTGAGCCCGTGCATCCTGCCCGTGCTGCCGTTCGTGTTCGCGCGCGCCGACCAGCCGTTCGTGCGCACCGGCCTGCCGCTGCTCGCCGGCATGGCGCTCACGTTCGCCGTCGTCGCGACGCTCGCCGCCGTCGGCGGCGGCTGGGTCGCGCAGGCCAACCAGGCCGGCCGCTGGATCGCGATCGTGCTGCTCGCGGTGTTCGGCCTGACGCTGCTGATGCCACGCTTCGCGGAACACCTGACGCGTCCGCTCGTGGCCGCCGGCAACCGGCTCACCGGGTTCGCGCAACGCGACGGCCGCGCGGCCGGCCCGGCGTCGTCGCTGCTGCTCGGCATCGCGACGGGCCTGCTGTGGGCGCCCTGCGCCGGCCCGATCCTCGGCCTCGTGCTGACCGGCGCCGCGCTGCGCGGCGCGAGCGTCGGCACGACGCTGCTGCTCGTCGCGTATGCGGCCGGCGCGGCGACGTCGCTCGGCGTCGCGCTCGTGATCGGCGGCAAGGTGTTCGCCGCGATGAAGCGTTCGCTCGGCGCCGGCGAATGGATCCGGCGCGGGATCGGCGCGGCGCTGCTGGCCGGCGTCGGCGCGATCGCACTCGGCCTCGACACGGGCGCCCTCGCGCAACTGTCGACCGTCACCACGGGCGGGCTCGAAACGAAGCTCGTCGACCGCCTCGGCGGGCGCTCGAACGGCGCGCCGGCGGCAACGGCCGCACCCGGTGCCACCGACAACGTGGCGGGCGGCGCGATGATGGCTGCCGCCGCGGATGGCAAGCAGGCCGGCGAAGGTGCGATGGCCGGCAGCGCGATGATGCGTGCGGTCGGCGCGACCCCGTCCGCGCTGCCCGTCGAAGGCACGCTGCCGTCGCTCGACGGCGCGGTGCAGTGGCTGAACTCGCCGCCGCTGACGGCGGCCGGGCTGCGCGGCAAGGTCGTGCTGGTCGATTTCTGGACGTATTCGTGCATNAACTGCCTGCGCACGCTGCCGTACACGACNGCCTGGGCACGCAAGTACGCGCCGTACGGGCTCGTCGTGATCGGCGTGCACGCGCCGGANTTCGCGTTCGAGCGCGACATCGGCAACGTGAAGAAAGCCGTGCACGATCTCGGCATCGANTACCCGGTCGCGATCGACAACGGCTATTCGATCTGGCGCGCNTTCAACAACGAATACTGGCCCGCGCACTACTTCATCGACGCACAGGGNCGNGTCCGCCATCACCACTTCGGCGAAGGCGAATATGTGCAGTCCGAACGCGCGATCCAGTCGCTGCTCGCCGAAGCCGGTCATCCGGACGCGCTGAACGTGCCGCTCGGGCTCGCCGGCGCCCCCGCGAAGGGTGCGCTCGCGGCGGCCGACAGCGCGGACGTCCGTTCGCCCGAGACCTACGTCGGCTATGCCCGCGCGGAAAGCTTCGCGTCGCCGGGCGGCGTCGTGCGCGATGCGGCGCACCGCTACGACGCGCCGGCTCAGCCGGATCTCAACGGCTGGGGCCTCGCCGGCACGTGGAGCGTCGGCGCCGAACGCGCGGCACTCGCCGCGCCGGATGGCCGGATCGTCTACCGCTTCCATGCACGCGATCTGCATCTCGTGCTCGGTCCGGGCGCGAACGGCCGGCCCGTGCGCTTTCGCGTGACGCTCGACGGCACGGCGCCCGGCGCCGCGCATGGCGCCGACGTCGACGCGCAAGGCTACGGCACCGTCACCGGCCAGCGCCTGTACCAGCTCGTCCGCCAGCCCGGCGCGATCNCCGATCGCACGTTCGCGATCGAGTTCCTCGATCCGGGCGTCGATGCGTACGCCTTCACGTTCGGTTGATCGCNCACGCCGCCGCGATCCGAGCACCGTCTTTTTCAACGCATTCCGAAGGAGCAAAACATGATCCCGATCCNGACCCGCGATGCCGCCGCCCGCCGGCGCGCGGTCATGCTGCGCCGCATCGGCGCCATCGCCGTCGCGGCGGCGGCCGTATTCGGCTACCAGCGCATCGTCAATTCCGCCGAGCCGATGCGCACCGTGCCTGCAGCGACGCTCGACGAAACGCCCGGCGCGTCGCACGACGAAACGGCCGTGCTCGCCGGCGGCTGCTTCTGGGGCGTACAGGGCGTATTCGAACACGTGAAGGGCGTGAAGCAGGTCACCGCCGGCTATGCGGGCGGCGCGTCCGAAACCGCGCACTACGCGCTCGTCGGCTCGGGGCTGACGGGGCACGCGGAATCGGTGCGGATCGTCTACGACCCGACGCAGATCACGTACGGCCGGCTGCTGCAGGTGTTCTTCTCGGTCGCGCACGACCCGACCCAACTGAACCGGCAAGGCCCCGACGANGGCTCGCAGTACCGCTCCGCGATCTTCCCGACCACCGCGCAGCANCGCGCGGTCGCGACCGCGTACATCGCGCAGCTCGGCGCCGCGCATGCGTTTCCGGCGCCCGTGGTCACGCGCGTCGAGGCCTACAAGGGCTTCTATCCGGCCGAGGCCTATCACCAGAACTATCTCGAACTGCATCCCGATGCGCCGTACATCGCGTTCAACGACCTGCCGAAGGTCGCCGGACTGAAGCAGTACTTCCCGGCGCTGTACCGTACCGACCCGGTGCTGTGGCGCGAAGCGCGCTCGTGAGCCGCTGGTGACCGTCCGCTCGCCGCATGACGGCATACCACCCGCCGCACCACCGCGCCACGACCGTCACGCATCGGCGGGGGCCTCTTTGCGCCACATCAACGAATCGGCGGACGCGATGCCGGGGCAAACCCGCATCGCATCCGCCGGGGTCGGCAACTTCGCGTAGACTTCTCCTGATCCCCGCCGCATGATGCGGCACCCGGACCACCCGCCCAGCCAGGAGGCGTCACGCATGCGCGCAGTGCCTTTGCCTGACAGCAACACCCTCGAAGAACCGTCCACCGGCGCGGTCGTGCGCGACCTGCGCCGCGTGCCCATTCATCCGGATCACTGGTATCCGCTCGCGTGGTCGCGCGAGCTCAAGCGCGGCAAGACGCTCGGCGTGCGCTTCGCCGGCGATCCGATCGTGCTCGTGCGCACCGAATCGGGCGCCGTGTATGCGCTCGAAGATCGTTGCGCGCACCGCCAGGTGCCGCTGCACGCGGGCGTCGTGAGCGGCGAAACGCTGCGCTGCTGCTATCACGGCTGGACCTACGCGTGCGACAGCGGCCGTTGCGTCGACGTGCCCTACCTCGGCCGCGAGCGCTTGCCCAACGGCGTGCGCGCGTATCCGTGCCGCGAGGCGCACGGGCTGATCTTCGTGTTTCCGGGCGACGCCACGCTCGCCGAAACACGGCCGTTCCCCGCGCTCGAATCGGCGGACAACCCCGCGTACAAGACGCGCCGCTTCGGTCGCGAGGTCAAGTGCCACTACTCGTTCATGCACGAGAACCTGATGGACATGAACCATCAGTTCCTGCATCGCAAGCAGATGGGGCAGATGCGCGCGCGCTCGGTAGGCCGCCGCCGCGGCGACGACTGGGTCGAGGTCGACTACACGTTCGCGCGGATGGAAGGCAAGCAGCCGGTCGGCGAGGCGCTCGTGTTCGGCGCGAGCAAGAAGCCGGCCGACCAGTCCGACAAGAGCGTGATGACGGTGCGCACCGGCTACCCGTACCAGACGCTGCAGATTCGCTCGAGCGAAGGCACGCTCGTGATGGACCTGTGGATCGTCTACGTGCCGCTCGANGCCGAGCAGCGCACCAACCGCACGTTCGGGCTNCTGTCGATCCACAAGCCCGGCATCCCGTTCGCACTCGATCTCGCATGGCCGCTGCTCGTGTGGTTCACCGAGCGGATCTTCCGCGAGGATCGCTGGATCGTCGAACGCGAACAGGAAGCGCACGACGCCCAAGGCGCCGACTGGAACCACGAGGTGTTTCCGGTCATCAACGAGCTGCGCGACCTGCTGCGCCAGTGCGGCGCGCGCACCGTGATCCCGATTCGCGACGTGCGCGACAGCGCGTAACGCGCGGCGCGCCGCGGCGCGCGCCGCTACAGCGTGAATGCGCCCGGCAGCAATGCGTGGGCCGTCGTGATCTCGACGGCCCCTTTCAGGTTCGTGAGGATCACTTCGATGTCGGGCTTGCCGATCTCGATGATCACCTGACGACATGCGCCGCACGGCGCGATCGGGCCGTCCGTGTCGCCCACCACCGCGAGCCGCGCGAAATCCCCGGGCCGATAGCCGGCGGCGATCGCCGCGAACAGCGCCGTGCGTTCCGCGCAATTGCACAGGCCGTACGACGCGTTCTCGACGTTGCAGCCGTGGAAGACCGTCCCGTCGCGCGCCAGCAGCGCCGCGCCGACCTTGAAGCGCGAATACGGCGCATACGCGCGTTCGCGCGCCGCCTTCGCCTGTTCGATCAGTTCGTCTCGTTCCATCGTGGTGAAGCCTCCGGGAGCGCGGTCAGTCGACGCGCTGGTAAAGGGTCGGCGGCGCTTCGCCGGTCTCGCCGAGCACGTAGCCGCGGCGGATCGCGTCCACCGCGTGCGCCGCGGCCGCTTCGTCGCGGGCGTGCACGAAACCCAGCGGCTCGCCGGCCTCGATGCGCTGCCCGATCTCGGCAAGCGCCGACAGGCCGACGCTGACGTCGATCGCGTCCTCGGCGCGCGTGCGGCCGCCGCCGAGCGCGACCACCGCGAGCCCGAGCGCGCGGCAATCGACCCGCTGCACCACGCCGCTCGCGGGCGCAGGAACCGGCACGATCACCGCCGCCCGCGCCAGATGCCGTGCGGGCGCGTCGAGCAGGTCGGCCGGGCCGCCGAGCGCGACGACCATGCGCGCGAAACGCTCGGCGGCCGCGCCCGAATCGAGCGCCTGCTGCAGCTTCTCGCGCGCATGGGCGGCATCGCGCGCCAGCCCGCCGGTGACGAGCAGCTCCGCCGACAGCGCCATCGTCACGTCGTGCAAACGTGCGGGACGCGATTTGCCCGTCAGGTACTCGATCGCGCACGCGACCTCGAGCGCATTGCCCGCGCACGGCGCGAGCGACTGGTTCATGTCGGTGAGGATCGCGGTCGTCTTCATGCCGGCGCCATTGCCGACGTCGACGATGCTGCGCGCCAGTTCCGCCGATTTCTCCGCGGTCGGCATGAACGCGCCGGAGCCGACCTTGACGTCCATCACGAGCCCGTCGAGCCCCGCCGCGAGCTTCTTCGACAGGATCGACGCGGTGATCATCGCGACCGATTCGACGGTCGCCGTCACGTCGCGGATCGCATAGATGCGCTTGTCGGCCGGCGCGAGCCGCGCGGTCTGGCCGATGATCGCGACGCCGACCTCGCGCACCGTGCGGCGAAACGCATCCGTATCGGGCATCACGTCGTAACCGGGAATCGCGCTCAACTTGTCGAGCGTGCCGCCGGTATGGCCGAGCCCGCGCCCCGAGATCATCGGCACGTAGCCGCCGCACGCCGCCACCATTGGCCCGAGCATCAGCGACACGACATCGCCGACGCCGCCCGTCGAATGCTTGTCGATCACCGGCCCGCCGAGATCGAGCGCGCGCCAGTCGAGCACGTCGCCCGAATCGCGCTGCGCGAGCGTCAGCGCGATGCGCTCGTCGGTGCTCAGGTCGTTGAAATACACGGCCATCGCGAACGCGGCCACCTGGCCCTCGGTCACGCTGCCGTCGGTCACGCCGCGCACGAACGCGGCCATGCCGTCGCGATCGAGCGGCTGCCCGTCGCGCTTCCTGCGAATGAATTCCTGCGGTAGAAACATCGTTGCCTCGCTTCGATCGGAGTCGACTGCACGGTTCAATGCAGCGANAANAACAGGCCGGCAATCGCCGCGCTCATCAGGTTCGACAGCGTCGCGGCCGTCAGCGCGCGCAAGCCGAGCCGCGCGACGTCCGAGCGGCGCTCGGGCGCGACCGCGCTGAAGCCGCCCGCGAGAATCGCGATCGACGAGAAGTTCGCGAAGCCGCACAGCGCGAACGACACGATCGCGAGCGTCTTCGGGTCGAGCACCTGCAGGCCGGCCGCCGCCGCGTGCGCGCCGCCCTTCAGATACGGCGACAGGTCGCCGTACGCGACGAATTCGTTGAAGATCAGTTTCTCGCCGATGAAGTTGCCGGCCAGCGTCGCATCGTGCCACGGCACGCCGATGATCCACGCGAGCGGCGCGAACAGGTGGCCGATGATACCGACCAGCGTCACCTGCGGAAAGCCCGCGAACGCGGCCGCGCCGCCCACGATCAGGTTCATCAGCGCGATGAGCCCGACGAACGCGATCAGCATCGCGCCGACGTTGATCGCGATGCGCAGGCCGACCGATGCACCGGAGGCGGCCGCCTCGATCACGTTGGCGGCGCGCTTGTCGTCGAAATCGAGGCCGTCGACCACCACGCGGCTCGGCTCGACGGTCGGAAACAGCAGCTTGCCGAACAGCAGCCCGCCCGGCACCGCCATGAACGACGCGGCGAGCAGGTACTCCATCTTCACGCCGAGGCCGGCATAGCCGACCAGCACCGAGCCCGCGACCGACGCCATCCCGCTCGCCATCACCGTGAAGATCTCGGCGCTCGTCATGTTGCGCACGAACGGCTTCACGAGCGCGGGCATCTCGCTCTGCCCGAGGAAGATCGTCGCGACGGCCGAGCATGCCTCGATGCGGCTCACGCCGAGCACCTTCGCCAACCCCGCGCCGAGGATCGCGACGATCCACTTCATCACGCCGATGTAGTACAGCACCGAGATCAGCGCGGTGACGAAGATGATCATCGGCAGCACGCGCAGGCCGAACACGAACCCGCCGTCGCCGAACAACTGGAACATGCGCGCGTCGACCAGCCCGCCGAACACGAACGCGATGCCGTGATTGCCCATGTCGAGCACGCGGTTGACGCCGTTCGCGGCCCCGGCCAGCGCCGCGCGGCCCGACGGCACGAACAGGACGAGCGCACCGATCGCGAACTGCGTGAGCAGCGCGGCGATCATGGTCCGCGCGCTGACCGCACGACGGTTGTTCGACAGCAGATACGCGACCAGCAACAGAAACAGCATGCCGAGGAGACTGCGCAGAATATCCACCTTGTGCTCCTTTCTCACTATTTGAACTGTCCGGCGGGCGGCCCGTGCCCGCGACCCGTGCGATCGGGTTGGTGGATGTTACTCGCTCGATATGCGCGCCGGCAACGTCGCCAAAATCGCCGCGGTCAATGGTATCGATCGTTTCTTTTTTCGTCCTCGCCGATTTGATCAGTTGTTCTATCTACGCAGCCAAAACCGACGCGGGGCGTGCCGTCAGAACGGACACGCCCCGCGCGACACGCATCGTTCAGCCCGCGCGCTCGACCGGATGCGGCTCGCGCAGCCGGTTCGCGATCCGCGCGGCCTCGTAGTAGCCCGCGCCCGGCGGGCGCTTCAGGTAGCGGCCCGCGCCGCGCACCGCGCGCAATTCGCCGTCGGCCCATGCGAGCGCGCCGCGCGTGAGCGTGTGCGTCGCGACGCCCTGCACCGTCATCCCCTCGAACACGTTGAAGTCGACCTGCTGGTGATGGGTCTTCACCGAGATCGTCTTCGTCGCGGCCGGGTCCCACACGACAAGGTCGGCATCGGCGCCGACCTGCACGGCGCCCTTGCGCGGATACAGGTTGAAGATCTGCGCGGCATTGGTCGACGTGATCCGCACGAACTCGTTCGGCGTGATGCGGCCGTGATTCACGCCGTGATGCCACAGCACCGACATGCGATCCTCGACACCGCCGCAGCCGTTCGGGATCTTCGTGAAATCCTCGCGGCCCATCGCCTTCTGCGACGCGCAGAATACGCAGTGATCGGTCGCCGTCGTATGCAGCTGGCCCGACTGCAGCCCACGCCACAGCGCCTCGCGATGCTCGGCCGAGCGGAACGGCGGGCTCATCACGTGAGCCGCCGCGCGCGTCCAGTCCGGGTCGCGATAGACGGCCTCGTCGATCACCAGGTGGCCCGGCAGCACTTCGCCGAACACACGCAGCCCTTCGCTGCGCGCGCGGGTGATCACGTCCACCGCGTCCTTCGCCGACACGTGCACGATATACACGGGCACACCGAGCACCTGCGCGATGCGGATCGCGCGGTTCGCCGCCTCGCCTTCCACCTCCGGCGGCCGCGACAGCGGATGCGCCTCCGGCCCCGTGATCCCGCGCGCGAGCAGCGCCTTTTGCAGCTGGAACACGAGCTCACCGTTTTCCGCGTGCACGGTCGGCAGCGCGCCGAGTTCGAGCGAACGCGTGAAGCTGTTCACGAGCACCTCGTCGTCGGCCATGATCGCGTTCTTGTACGCCATGAAGTGCTTGAAGCTCGACACGCCATGCTCGCGCACGAGCGTGCCCATGTCGCGGTGCACGCTGTCGTCCCACCACGTCACGGCCACGTGGAAACCGTAATCGGAAGCCGCCTTCTCGGCCCAGCCGCGCCATTCGCGGAACGCCTCCATCAGCGGCTGCTTTGGGCTCGGAATCACGAAATCGATGATGCTCGTCGTGCCGCCCGACAGCCCGGCCGCGGTGCCCGAGTAGAAATCGTCGCTCGCGGTGGTGCCCATGAACGGCAGTTCCATGTGCGTGTGCGGGTCGATGCCGCCCGGCATCACGTACTGGTCGTGCGCGTCGACGACGGTTGCGCCGGCCGGCGCGTCGATCTGCTCCGCAATCTGCAGGATCGTGCCGCCGTCCTGCGGGTCCGCGCAGAGCACGTCCGCACGATAGGAACGGTCCGCATCGACCACGGTGCCGCCACGAATCAGGATTGCCATTTCGTTGCCTCCTCGTTGACTGTCGGGTGCCGCATGCCGCGCGCGAGCCGCATCCGGCCCGCGCGTGCGTCATGCGCTCGCGATCTGCGCGCGCTGTCCGGCGCGCCACTTCATCCAGGTGCCGTACACGCCGGACGCCAGCACGAGGCCGACGAACCATGCGTACGTGTAAAGCGTGTTGAAGAACGCCGGCACGTTCGGGAACGACGCCGGAAACGCCGTATGCAGGAAGCCCGGCAGGTTCGGCAGCACGCCGACCGCGAGCGCGACCAGTGCGGCCGGATTCCAGCCCCGCGCGTAGCTGAAATCGCCGCGCTCGTCGAACAGTGCGCGCGTGTCGAGCTGCGTGCCGCGAATCAGGAAATAGTCGACCATCAGGATGCCCGCGACCGGCCCGAGCAGCGCCGAATAACCGACGAGCCAGGTGAAGATGTAGCCGTCCGTCGTCGCGAGGATCTTCCACGGCATCATCACGATCGCGATCGTCGCGGTGATCATCCCGCCCACGCGGTACGAGATCGCTTTCGGCCACAGGCTCGAAAAATCGTATGCAGGCCCGACCAGGTTCGCCGCGAGGTTGCAGCACATCGTGTCGAGCGTGAGAATCACGAGCGCGATGCCCACGCCGATGCCCGTCATCCGGCTCGTCAGGTCGATCGGATCCCAGATCGCGTTGCCGTAGATCACGACGGTCGCCGACGTCACGACGACCGACACCACCGACAGCAGCGCCATCGGCAGCGGCAGCCCGATCGACTGCCCGATCATCTGGTCGCGCTGCGAATGCGCGAAACGCGTGAAATCGGGAATGTTCAGCGCGAGCGTCGCCCAGAAGCCGACCATCGCGGTCAGGCCCGGCCAGAAGGTCGCCCAGAACAGCCCGGCCTTCTTGCCGCCCGCCGCGAACTGCGACGGCGCCGACAGCATCGAGCCGACGCCACCGGCCTTCGACGTCGCCCACCACACGAGCGCCACACACATCACGACCTTGATCGGCGCGGACCAGCTTTCGAGCCAGCGGATCGAATCGGTGCCGTGCCAGATGAAATACAGCTGCAGCGCCCAGAACACGAGGAAGCACGCGAGTTGCCCGAACGAGATGCCGATGACGGGCAGCGCCGCGCCGTGCAGCGCGTTGCCGGTCAGGATGTTCAGCAGCGTGTAGATCGCGCTGCCGCCGAGCCAGGTCTGGATGCCGTACCAGCCGCAGGCGACGATCGCACGCAGCAGCGCGGGCAGCTTCGCGCCCTGCGTGCCGAACGACGCGCGCACGAGCACCGCATACGGAATCCCGTGCTTCGCGCCTGCATGGCCGATCAGCAGCATCGGCACGAGCACGATCAGGTTGCCGAGCAGCACCGTCGTCACCGCCTGCCACGGCGACATGCCTTCCTGGATCAAGCCGGCCGCGAGCATGTACGACGCGATGTTCATCACCATCCCGACCCACAGCGCCGCGAAGTGGTACCACTTCCACGTGCGCTGCGCCGGCGTCGTCGGCGCGAGGTCGTCGTTGTACAGGCTGCCGCCGTGCGCCGCGGCGCTGTCGGGATCGGCGGGATTCGCTGCGTGATTCATCGAACACACTCCACGAAAACGTCAGCGCCGGCATCGTGCGATGCCGGCCCGGGGAAACGAAAAGCGGCGGCGCGGTCCATGCCGCGCCGCCGGACCTCGGTCAGGCCGCCTTCGCGTGCTTCTCGGGCGCCGCCGCCGGGCCACTCGCACCGGCCTCCGCGCTCGCCGGATTGTTCGGATGCGTGGTCCAGTTCGCGTAGTCGCCCGAATCGACGCGCTCCATCGTGATGCATTGCTCGACCGGACACACATGCATGCAAAGATTGCACCCGACGCATTCCGAATCGACCACTTCGAAGTGCCGCACGCCGTCCTTCGTCGCCGTAATCGCCTGGTGCGACGTGTCCTCGCATGCGATATGGCACAGCCCGCACTGGATGCAGCGATCCTGGTCGATGCGCGCCTTGATGTCGTACTTCAGGTTCAGATATTTCCAGTCGGTCACGTTCGGCACCGCGCGGCCGCGAATGTCATCGAGCGTCGCGTAGCCCTTCTCGTCCATCCAGTTCGACAGGCCATCGGCGAGATCCGACACGATCCGGAATCCGTAATGCATCGCGGCGGTGCACACCTGCACGCTGCCGGCGCCGAGCACCATGAACTCGGCCGCATCACGCCACGACGAGATGCCGCCGATGCCCGAGATCGGCAGGTTCGGCGTTTCCGGGTCGCGTGCGATCTCCGCGACCATGTTCAGCGCGATCGGCTTGACCGCCGGCCCGCAATAGCCGCCGTGCGTGCCCTTGCCGTCGACGGTCGGCATCGGTGCCATCTGGTCGAGATCGACCGCGACGATCGAGTTGATCGTGTTGATCAGCGACACGCCGTCCGCGCCGCCCTTGTACGCGGCGCGCGAGCCCATCCGGATATCGCTGATGTTCGGCGTGAGCTTCACGAGGCACGGCAGCTTCGTGCCTTCCTTCACCCAGCGCGTGACCATCTCGACGTATTCGGGCACCTGCCCGACCGCCGCGCCCATCCCGCGCTCGCTCATTCCGTGCGGGCAGCCGAAGTTAAGCTCGACCGCGTCGGCCCCGGTGTCCTCGACGAGCGGCAGGATCCATTTCCAGTCGCGCTCGTTGCACGGCACCATCAGCGACACGATCAGCGCGCGGTCCGGCCAGTCGCGCTTCACCTGCGCGATCTCTCTCAGGTTCACGTCGAGCGGACGGTCGGTGATCAGCTCGATGTTGTTCAGCCCCGCGATGCGCTGGCCGTTCCACTGCACGGCGCCGTAACGCGAACTGACGTTCACGACGTGCGGATCGAGCCCGAGCGTCTTCCAGACGACACCGCCCCAGCCCGCCTCGAAGGCGCGATTGACGTTGTAGGCCTTGTCGGTGGGCGGCGCGGACGCCAGCCAGAAGGGGTTCGGCGAAGTGATGCCTGCGATGGTGCAGCGAAGGTCGGCCATGTTCGGCTCCGTGAGAATGGGGTCGTGTTCGGTGTACCGGCGGTGCGTCGCGCGTTCAGGCCGCCTTCGCGTCGCGCGCCGCGAGCGTCGCGTCGATCGACGCGGCCGCGCGCTTGCCGTCCTGCACGGCCTGCACCGTGAGGTCGACGCCGTCCGTCGCCGCGCAGTCGCCACCGGCCCATACGTCCGGCAGCGCCGTGCGCCCGTCCGCATCCACCGCGATCCGTGTGCCGTCCGCGGTCAGCAGCGCGGCTTCGACACCGTCCGGCACCAGCGTCTGGCCGATCGCCTTCAGCACCATGTCCGCGTCGACGGTGAAGCGCTCGCCCGATGCGCCCTCGAATTCGACGCCTGTCACCTGCCCGTCCGTGCCCGCGATGCGCACCGGCTTCGCGTGCGTGACGAGCGTGACGCCGCTCTTCTGCGCGAACTCGCGCTCGGCCCACGTCGCGCTCATTGCCTCCACGCCGCGCCGGTACACCATCGTCACGCGCTCGGCGCCGAGCTTGCGACTCTGCACCGCCGCATCGATCGCCGTATTGCCGCCGCCGATCACGACCACGCGCCGCCCGACCGGCACGTTCGCGAGCGTGTCGGCCTGCCGCACCTGCTCGATGAAATCGACCGCGTTCATCACGCCGCCCAGTTGCTCGCCGTCGATCGCGAGCGCACGCACGCCGCCGAGGCCCATCGCAAGGAATACCGCGTCGTGCTGCTCGCGCAAGGCGTCGAGCGTCACGTCGCGCCCGAGCGCCATACCCGTTTCCAGCGTGATGCCGCCCACCGACAAGAGCCACTCGACTTCACGCTGCGCGAAATCGTCGACGGTCTTGTACGCGGCGATCCCGTATTCGTTGAGGCCGCCCGCCTTCGGACGCGCGTCGAACAACGTGACGCGGTGCCCGGCGAGTGCGAGCCGGTGCGCACACGCGAGCCCGGCCGGTCCCGCGCCGACCACCGCCACATGGCGGCCCGTCTCGGGCGCGCGCCGGAACTGCACCGCACCGGTCTGCATCGCCCAGTCGGTCGCGTGCCGCTGCAGCGCGCCGATCGCGACGGGCTGCGCATCCTGATGGTTGCGCACGCACGCGCCTTCACACAGGATCTCGGTCGGGCACACGCGTGCGCACATCCCGCCGAGCGGATTCGCGGACAGGATGTCGGTCGCCGCGCCTTTCAGGTTGCCGTTGCCGATCTTGCGGATGAAGCTCGGGATGTCGATCTGCGTCGGGCACGCATGCACGCACGGCGCGTCGTAGCAGTAATGACAGCGGCTTGCGCCGGCCGCCGCGGCAGTCGGATCGAGCAGCGGCGCGATATCGGCGAATTCGCACGAGAGTTGCGTGGACGACAGGCGATGCGCGGCGATATCGCCGGTTGGCTGGGTGGTCATACGCGTTCCTTCGACTGGGTGGAGACAAAGCCGTCCCCGCCGGCTGCGGATGCACAGTCGGGGCGGTCATGCTTAGGAATACAAATATCTGACGTGATGCAGCCTCACGGCCGCTACGGTCGCTCCGTCACGAGGCCGGCTCGCATGCGCGCGACAACATCGCGTGCAACAGCACGTTCGCGCCGGCCTCGATCCATGCGGGCGTCGCGTCCTCGATCTCGTTGTGGCTGATGCCGTCGATGCAGGGCACGAACACCATCGACGTCGGCGCGACCTGCGCCAGATAGCACGCGTCGTGGCCCGCACCCGACACGATGTCGCGATGCGAGTAGCCGAAGCGGTCGGCCGCGCCGCGCACGGCCGCCACGCACTCAGGATCGAACGCGACCGGCTTGTAGTAGAAAATCTGCTCGAGTTCGGTTTCNAGCCCGATGTCGGCCGCGATNCGCGCGACGCCGTCGCGCAGCGCCGCATCCATCTTNGCGAGCACGGCGTCGTCCGGATGACGGAAATCGACGGTGAAGAACACGCGGCCGGGAATCACGTTGCGCGAGTTCGGGTGGACCTGCATCATGCCGACCGTCGCGCAGCCGAACGGTGCATGATCGAGGCCGATCCGGTTGACGAGATCGACCACGCGGGACGCGCCGAGCAGCGCGTCGCGGCGGCGCGGCATCGGCGTCGGCCCCGCATGTGCTTCCTGGCCGGTGAACGTGATCTCGTACCAGCGCTGCCCCTGCGCGTCGGTCACGACGCCGATCGTCTTGCATTCCGCTTCGAGAATCGGCCCTTGCTCGATATGCAGCTCGAACGCAGCGTGCAGCTTGCGCCCGCCGCACGGCACGTCGCCCGCATAGCCGATGCGTGCGAGCTCCTCGCCGATCGTCTTGCCGTCCACGTCCTTGCGCGACAACCCGTATTCGAGCGGAAACACACCCGCGAACACGCCCGACGCGACCATCGCGGGCGCGAAGCGCGAGCCTTCCTCGTTGGTCCAGATCACGACCTCGACCGGATGCTCGGTCTCGATGCCGTGATCGTTCAGACTGCGAATCACCTCGAGGCCGCCGAGCACGCCGTAGATACCGTCGAAGCGCCCGCCGGTCGGCTGAGAATCCGCGTGCGAGCCCGTGACGACCGGCGCTGCATCGGCCACGCGGCCCGCGCGACGCATGAACACGTTGCCCATCGTATCGACCTTCACCGTACAGCCGGCGGCCTTCGCCCAGCCGACGATCAGGTCGCGGCCGGCCTTGTCGAGATCGGTCAGCGCGAGGCGGCACACGCCGCCCTTCGGCGTCGCGCCGATCTTCGCGACTTCCATCAGGCTGTCCCACAACCGCTTGCCGTCGACCCTGATCGACGTGTCGAAAGCTGCCCGCTTCACTGTTTCCGATACCGCGCTCATTCGTATCGCTCCTGTGGGGTCGGTGATGTCGCCAGCCCGGTCTGTGCCGGTGCGTGCGAGGCCTGTTTCGGGGCACGCCGCACGGATGCNGTGCATGTCCGTCGATGCAGGCAACGCGTTAAATCCTGTCCGATTGGACAGGTTTTAGACGATCAAAATGACCAGCGCAACGTCTTTCTTGCGTGACGCGACAGAGCGAGAAACGTGC
>Ga0058696_1000117_pt1 | contig 32916 bp, 32 predicted proteins | sample AgamicMgSfrz_FD_55077 | JGI IMG/M metagenome (GOLD analysis project Ga0058696, IMG submission 55077) | Agave microbial communities from Guanajuato, Mexico - Mg.Sf.rz | ecosystem: Host-associated > Plants > Phyllosphere > Phylloplane/Leaf | place: Guanajuato, Mexico | collected 2012-05-30 | reverse complement strand
TTTTTTTTGTGCTTTTATAGTGTTCAAAAAGTGTTCACAAAAATCATAAAAATAAAAATCACTTTTTTTCTAAAAATTTGCTGGGAAATGTCGAAGAAAAGGGAGAGAAAGTAATCAAACTGTAATGAAACAAAAAAGCAATAGTACTAAAAGATAGAAGAAATAAACTGTAAGATAGGTGGTTATTATGGATAAAACATCATTAATTGGTATCATATTAGCAATCGTTGCAGTAGGGATCGGGATGGTTTTTAAAGGGGTAAGCCCGTCAGTGCTTGCCAATCCGGCAGCACTTCTGATTATCGTACTCGGAACTATAGCAGCTGTTGTTATTGCCTTCCCTACTAGTGAAATTAAAAAGGTTCCAAAATTATTTGGAGTTATCTTCAAGGAACAGAAGGTTCCTGATACGAGAGAATTAATCCGCATGTTCTCAGAATGGGCGCAATTAGCTCGTAAAGAAGGTCTTTTGGCATTAGAATCAAAAACGGACGAAGTAGAAGACCCGTTTTTGAAAAATGGCTTGTCTATGTCAGTGGATGGCCAAAGTGCAGAATATATTCGTGATGTTCTATCAGAAGAAATCGAAGCAATGGAAGAGCGCCATCAAGCTTCTGCATTAATCTTTACACAGGCAGGAACGTATGCACCGACACTTGGAGTGCTTGGAGCAGTTATCGGACTGATTGCCGCATTAGGTTATATGGATGATTCAGAAGGTCTGGGACATGCAATTTCTGCTGCATTCGTTGCAACAATGCTTGGTATCTTTACTGGATATGTATTATGGCATCCTTTTGCCAATAAGTTAAAAAGGAAGTCAAAAATTGAAGCAAAACAAAAATACCTGATGATAGAAGGAATCCTTTCTATCTTAGAAGGGGAAGCGCCACGTGTTATTGAACAAAAGCTAGCATCTTATTTGCCGATTTCTGAAAGGAAAAAATTCCTTGAAGAACTGGAAGGCAGCGTGAGTGGCAATGAGTAAAAAAAGAAAGAAAAAAGAACATCATGAGGAGCATGTAGACGAATCATGGCTTGTTCCTTACGCAGACTTGCTTACATTATTGCTGGCATTGTTTATCGTTCTTTATGCGATGAGCTCTGTTGATCAGAAAAAGTTTGCCGCATTGGCGGAAGTTTTTAATCAGGAATTTCAAGCCGGTACTGGTATCTTTGAATATCCGAGTCCTACTCCTGTTGAAGTAGAGGAAAAGTCTGACTTAGATGAAAACAATAAAACCGAAGGCGACGCATCAGAAGAAGAGTCTTCTAAGAACTCTGAGGTATCAGAAGAAGAGTTGACCGAAGCGCAGCAAAAGCAAGACCAAGCAGAATTACAAGGCATTCAAGATAAGGTTAATAGTTATATAGCGAAGAACAATTTGGAGGACAAGCTGGAAACTTCCTTGACAGATGAAGGATTGCTTGTTTCCATCAGGGATAATGTTCTGTTTGCATCTGGAAGCGCAAATATCCGCGACAAAGATGAACATCTAGTTTCCGAGATTTCTAAACTATTGGTGATGGACCCGCCGAGAAGCATCATTGTTAGCGGTCATACAGACGATGTACCGATCAAGAATTCCGAATTTGATTCAAACTGGGATTTAAGTGTTTCTAGGGCGATTAACTTCATGAAGCTTTTAATGGACAATAACAAGCTAAACCCAAGCTCCTTTAGTGCAAAAGGTTACGGAGAATTCAAGCCAATTGCCAGCAACAAAACCGAAGAAGGAAAAGAAAAGAACAGACGTGTTGAAATATTAATACAGCCTAGAACCATTTCAGAAGACTAGAGATAGTCTTCTTTTTTTTGCAAAAGACAGTGAAATTAGAAAAATTAGAAATTAAAGCTTGTTCTAAAACAAACAAAAGTTTATAATATAAACAAAAGTTTAAATATATACCTACTATTACATACTGTTCGGGGGTGAAACTATGAATGAAAAAGAGATTACAATCCTGCAGCTTATTCAAGAGAACCCTTTCCTGACACAAAATGAATTAGCTGAAAAAACAGGATTATCAAGATCAGCAGTTGCTGGATATATTTCTGCATTGACGCGAGAGGGGAAACTCCTTGGACGTGCTTATGTCTTACCGCAGAAAAAAGAGGTTATTTGCCTCGGCGGTGCTAATATTGACAGAAAAATTCAAGTAGAGGAAAAGATTAAGTTTGGAACCTCCAACCCTGCGAGTACTAGTCAGTCTTGCGGCGGGGTTGCGCGTAATATCGCCGAAAATCTAGGCAGGCTTGGAATGGAAAGTTCCTTATTGACAATGGTCGGAGCAGATCACGGCGGAGATTGGATTATCGATTATACGAAACTCTACGCTGATATGAAGCCGACTATCGTATCAGAAGAGTATGCTACAGGAACTTACACGGCCCTTCTTGATGTTGAGGGTGAGATGACGGTTGCTTTAGCTGATATGTCGATATACGACAGCATGACACAAGACGTTATTGAAAAGCGCTGGGGTCATATTGCATCATCTGAGTTGATTATTTTAGATACCAATTTCCCTGCAGATGTACTGGAACAAATTATTGTCAGGTGCAGAAAGGAAAATCTGCAGCTATGTGTCACTCCAGTTTCTTCACCAAAAGTGAAGAAGCTACCAAGTGACTTAAGAGGAGTGACATGGCTGATAGCCAATAAGGATGAGGCAGAGGCCCTGTCTGACATGAGTATTTTTGAGGAAGGAGACTTCTTTAAAGCAGCTGAAATCATCATGAAAAAGGGTGTTGAACGAGTAGTAATTACTCGTGGCGACAAAGGCTTGATCTTTTTCACGAAGCTTGGGGAAGCCGGCGTCATTTTGCCTCCTCCTGTTGAGGTATTCGATGTGACAGGTGCAGGAGACTCCTTAGTGGCAGGAATTATGTACTCCTACTTGAAAGGGTTAAATACAGAAAACTCCTGCAAAATCGGGATTGCCTGCTCGTTGCTGACACTTCAATCGCATGAAACAGTCAACCCGTTATTAAATCAGAAAAAACTTCAAGACACATTCAAAAAATACTTTGATTAAAGGAGATATTACTAAATGAAAACAGAATGGCTAGAGTATTCAGCAGAGGTATTAGAAGCAAAGAAGAATAATAAAGCGATTGTAGCTCTTGAATCCACAATCATTTCTCATGGGATGCCGTACCCGCAAAATGTTGAAACAGCAAAAGAGGTAGAGGATATCATCCGCAAAAATGGAGCAGTTCCAGCAACAATTGCCATTATTGAAGGGAAGATTAAAATCGGACTTTCTGAAGATGAAATAGAATTCTTAGCGAAAAGCAATGATATTGAGAAAGCAAGTAGAAGAGATTTGCCATATTTGATTGCTAATAAGAAAAATGGTGCGACTACTGTTGCTGCAACAATGATTTGTGCTGAACTTGCCGGGATTGAAGTTTTCGTTACTGGCGGCATTGGAGGTGTTCACCGTGAGGCAGAACAAACAATGGACATATCTGCTGACTTGCAGGAGTTAGCCCAAACTAGTGTGGCTGTCGTGTGTGCGGGAGCGAAGTCAATCCTTGATATCGGCTTGACACTTGAATATTTAGAGACATTCGGTGTGCCTGTTGTTGGATATGGTACTGAAACATTGCCGGCATTCTATACAAGAACAAGCCCCTTTAATGTAAACTTCCGTATCGATGAGCCAGTTTTGGCAGCTGACATGATCCGTACAAAATGGGAACTTGGCTTAAAAGGCGGTGTGGTAATCGCTAATCCGATTCCAGAAGAAGATGCGATGGAAGAGTCTTATATAACGAACATTATTGAAACAGCATTGAATGAAGCGAAAACAAATGGCATCAGCGGAAAAAATGTAACACCTTTCTTGCTGAGCAAGGTGAAGGAACTTACAGAAGGATCCAGTNTGACAGCTAATATTGCATTAGTAAAAAATAATGCAGAGGTTGGCTCGAGGATTGCTGTTGAATTAAATAAATAAAAAATGACCGGCAAAAGGCTATATGGTGCATTCCTAAACAGGAAGCTTCCATATAGCCTTTTTTTTAGGAAACGATTCAAGAAAGCCTTGTCATTAATCTGCAGATGTCTTTTTGAATTTAATGAATTCTAGATAGCACGAAAATTCTTCCTTTGTAATCCCTTCTTTAATTGCATCTTCAACTAAATTGATCCAATCTGAATCTAAATATTCGGTCCCGCTTGAATTCGTTTCGAGGAGTTCTTCCACATGTGTATCAAGGGTGGAAGCAAGCTTTGAAAGGACTTGTAAAGAGGGATTCTTTTGGATGCCTCGTTCAATATAACTCAAATAAGACTTAGATACACCTGCACGGTCAGAAAGCTCATTAATGGAGTATCCTTTTTCTAACCGCAGTCTTTTTAGTGCAGCACCAACCATATAGAATTTTCTCCTTATGTATTATTAATCATATTTTCATTATAACGAACGAATTGTTCAATAAAAAATACAAGAAAGCTAGAATAACGGAGAAAATTCGAGAAAAAGAACGATAATCGTTCTCTAAAGAGAAAAAATAGCGGATTTTAGAATTTTCCAAAATGAGATATTTGAACTATACTGAACTCATCAGTTCGATAAAAAGAACGAAAAATCATTTAAAAAGAACTAATTTTGTTCATTCACAAAGCATAAATTTGAAATTAAAAGGTTAGCAGGTGAACTATGTATAGAAAAAACTGCGATAAGTGCAACAGACCATCATACAGTAGCACGGAGAGAGGGGAGTGGTTCTGTCCTGTATGTAATAATGACCTGACAAAATACCCGTTTTTTGATGCAATGACTTTTGAGAAAATTCATGTCAATTACTCTTTTAAAAAAGTATTGTCATCTTATAGGAACCAATATACAAAAAAAGAAAACTGATAATTACGAGTCCAATCGACATAAAGTAACAAAATTCCCTATAGCCATGAGTATATCGTGTTAATATAAGATAAGGTTGTAGAAAAAAGAAGAAAAATTTTTGGTAAAAGATTCATGTTTTTGACAAAATTATACACATATGAAAAAAGAAAAGTTATATAATTAAATGCATAAAAGATTGAAGGGCAAACCAATTCGAAAGTTTGGGACGCAAAGTCACGGGTCTAATGTTGCTGAACAATGACAGCCGGACTGCCAAAGTACAAGAAAGTATTTTTGGGAGAGGGGCAGAATTAAGTGATTGAAGAACAATTAATGGTAGAAGAACTAGACACAGAATGGATTCAGTTAATGAAGGAAGCAAAAAGTATAGGGCTGGAAATACAAGATGTGCGCAATTTCATCCATAACGATTAAGAGATTGCTTAATGAAAATATTATCTGACTTGACATCTATACATACTTAAGAAAATTTTGAGTGCATTCCGTTTAACTTCACTTATAATTATTATAATATTCAGAATAATCTAACGGGGGCGAGAATTACATTCTGCTCCCTTTAGTTGCATCATAAGCTGATCGCTCAAGTGGACAAAAAAAAAGACACAATTGCTTGTGTCTTTAAGTTATCTTATTTAAGTGTACTGTTTAGTTCTATTTTTTTTGTTCAATTCTCCATTTATTATACTCAAGAAACTCACGGAACTCGGATTTAGAAACGCCTGAGTCCATTGCCTCTTTAACAATTTTCAGCCATTCTGTATCGAGGTCATCTTTATTTTGCTGCTCATTAATAAGATGATCCACTGGAACATTAAAAACAGTTGCTATTTTTTCTAAAAACTGTATGGATGGATTTGATTGGAGATTTCGCTCCAAGGAACTTAAATAAGATTTTGCAACACCTGCTTGTTCAGCAAGTTCTGACAAGGACATTCTTTTTTCTAAGCGAAGTTTTTTTACACGATCACCGATCATACAGTCTCACACACCTTATCACTATATGTAATAATATCATAACAAATATAATTCAAAAGTTCCATATAAAGAACGAATTGTTCGATGGTTTTGTTGAAATTACCAAAGAAAATTCATAAAATATACAATTATTCCTTATTAATTTGATCCTTTTTTAAGATTAGCATAGTCTCATGTCTTTATCACAACGGATGTTAGAGACTCATCCGTATCCTGTACCCTGCTCTGTTATCTTTTGAACCTATTTTTTAAATTATTTTTATTTTTTCGTTTTTAGACAAGCTTGCATAAAAAAGGTAGAATAAAGGCGAAGATATAGGATGATTTTGAACGATGGTGATAAGGATGAATAAATATTTAGTTATTTTTGAAGAAATAGAAATGGCAATTAGAGGTGGAAAGTATGCCCCGAACAGTATACTTCCTTCTGAAAATGAGCTGGCTGAACGTTATAATACTTCGAGAGAGACAATTCGCAAAGCCCTGAATATACTTGCTCAAAAAGGTTATATTCAGAAATTGCGCGGCAAAGGATCTCTCGTCTTAGATATGCAGAAGCTACAATTTCCAATATCAGGTCTCGTCAGCTTTAAAGAATTAGCAGAAAAAATGGGCTCAAGTTCTGTGACACATATTGAGAGCTTTGAGAAAAAGAACCCATCTGTATTTCTCCAAAAGGAAATGAATGTAAAGAAGGATCAATCCATTTGGGAAGTTTTACGTATAAGGGAAATCAATAAAGAAAAGATTATTCTTGATAAAGACTATATTATTGAAAAATTTGTACCTGGGCTGACAAAGGAAATATGCAGCCGGTCTATATTCGATTATATAGAAAAGGATTTAAAACTTAAAATTGGTTTTGCGAGAAAAGAATTTACAGTTGAGACACCTACTGAGGAAGATTATCGTCTGCTTGATTTAGAAGGGTTTCATGCGATTGTGGTTGTGAAGAACTATATTTATTTTGAAAACGCTGCCCTTTTCCAATATACAGAATCAAGACATAGACCTGATAAGTTTAGGTTTGTCGATTTTGCACGAAGAAATGAATAAATATCATTAAATTATGTTTTAACTTCTCTTAGAAGGGAATTTTATCTTTGAAATCAAATTTGAGGAGATGGTCCCTATATGAGTAAAATTGCGACATTAATAACTAATATGTTCGAGGATTCAGAGTATACGGAGCCAGCAAAATCCTTCAAGGAAGCTGGTCATGAAGTAGTAACAATTGAGCTTGAGGCCGGAAAAACTGTAACAGGCAAGCAGAATGAAGCTAAAGTTAAAATTGATAAGGGCATTGACAACGTCTCTTCAGATGAGTTCGATGCTTTGTTCATTCCAGGTGGTTTTTCTCCTGATCAGCTTCGGGTAGATGATCGGGTTGTTGCATTCACAAAGGAATTTATGGACAGCAAAAAGCCGGTGTTCGCGATCTGTCACGGGCCGCAGCTGTTAATTACAGCGAAGGCGTTAGAGGGCAGAGATGCGACTGGGTATAAATCTATTAAAGTTGATATGGAATATGCTGGTGCAACTTATAAGGATGAAGAAGTTGTTGTATGTGGCGGACAGCTTGTTACAAGCAGGACGCCAGAGGATATTCCGGCTTTTACAAGAGAGTCATTGAAGCTGCTAGAAAAATAAAAATAATAAAAAATGCCTGTTAGCTCAGCTATCAGGCATTTTTTATTATTTTTATTTATAATCTTGATAAAGATATGTAATAAAGAAATTTAGGATAAAATGAAAAGGGGATAATTAACAATGATTGTTTTGAAATCAATAAGAGAAATGGAAAAAATGAAAGAAGCAGGACGAATTTTAGCCGACTGCCATAAAGAAATTGCAAAAATGATGAAGCCTGGTATAACTACAATGGAAATAGAAAAGTTTGTCGAGGGTTTTTTAAAGGAAAAAGGAGCAACTCCGGAACAAAAAGGCTATCGGGATTATCCATATGCGATTTGTGCAAGTATTAATGATGAGGTGTGCCATGGCTTTCCAAGGGATGAGGCATTAAAGTCAGGCGATATTGTAACAATTGATATGGTTGTTAATTTAAACGGCGGCTTGGCTGATTCTGCGTGGACCTATACGGTGGGGGCTGTTTCTGATGAAGCGGCAAAACTGTTAGAAGTCACAAAAAAAGCCTTGTATATCGGGATAGAGCAAGCAAAAATCGGCAACAGGATTGGGGATATCGGAGCAAGCATTCAACAATATGCAGAAGGAGAGGGATACTCTGTTGTTCGGGACTTTATCGGACATGGCATCGGTGCTGTTATTCATGAAAAACCTGAGGTTCCTCATTTTGGTGAGAAAGGCAAAGGCCCGAGAATTAAAGAAGGAATGGTTTTTACAATTGAGCCTATGATTAATATCGGAGCCTATCCTGTCAAAATGGACAAAAACGGCTGGACTGCCCGTACTGTTGACGGTACATACTCAGCACAATATGAGCATACAATTGCTATTATGAAGGACGGGCCAGTTATCCTCACAAATCAAGGGGAATGAAAAGGAAAAAAGAGAAGGCAATGCCTCCTCTTTTTTTTACAGTCATTATCTCTTACGGAGATTTCCCAATTCCTCTGCTAATGCTTGCATTTCATTCGGGCTGAAGGAATCTCTTTTCATAATATGATCATAGATTTCTTTCAGTTCCGTATACATTTCTTCATCAAAATGTGTCGGCTTAATTGCTCCAAGGTTCAGCACCTTCAGCTTTTCCTTTATTTGTTCAATCATATATTCCACATTTTCAGTTGATTTAACATCTAAATTCAAAAGATATCTCTCCTTTTTGTAGGATTTGATTCATGTTTAATCTATAGTCCCACTTTTTTTCTATCTTTTCATGTGTAGTGAGAAATGTCAATTCAAATTTGTCTTTTCAACTGGAAGGAAATTACGATAAGCTTAAACAAAACATGCTGTAAGGAATGATGTATGTTCTTACGAGTTGGAGGGAAAATAGGATGGAAGTTCGTGTGTTATTTATTTGCTTAGGAAATATTTGCAGGTCGCCAATGGCAGAGGCAGTATTCCGAGATCTTGTGAAAAAGGAAAATTTGCAAGATAGCATTACATGCGATTCAGCAGGAACAGGTGGATGGCATATAGGAAATCCGCCGCATGAAGGTACAAGGGATATTCTGAAAAAGAATCTAATTAGTGATGCAGGAATTTTGGCGAGGCAGCTTCATATTGCTGATTTGGACAGCTTTGATTATTTAATCGCGATGGATAACAGCAATTGTGAAAATATCAGGCTGTTAAATGAGCAGCTAGAGGAAAACAAAATTCATTTATTGATGAATTTTGCTGAAAATCGGGTATATGATGAAGTGCCTGACCCTTATTATACAGGCAAATTCGATGAGGTATTTCAGATGGTGACAATGGGCTGTAAAGGCTTGCTTCAGGATATCAGAAGTAAATACCATTTGTGAGTATCACCAAATCCAAAGAGGAAGGAAGATGCATAATGGCACAGCTTAGCTTAGTAAAAGGACTTTTATTGGGCGGTTTGATAGGAGCATCGTTAAGTATGCTAGATAAACGTACAAGGAAAAACTCTTTGTACAATATGAGACGCTTATCGACCTCCATCACTGACTTTGACACAATGTCTTCAAGCATTACAGACACATCTGAAAAGGTGAAACAGACAGCAGAGAAGGTTTCCAATGATGTTGCTTTCATCCTGGAGAAGGTCGAAGAGTTGAAAGAAGTTACACCTACAATTGCAAGTATTGTAAAAGAAACGAAGGATGCATTTACTACAGGCGGAGCAGAGGAAGAGTACAAGCCGCAAGGTATAACTTCCAGCACGCAGTATTTGCCGCAGTATACACACTGATTTTGCAAATGAACAGCCGTCTGCCTAGTGAGGGATAAATGCTGATAAAAGGTTTGTCTTTGCTTGAAGAAGGGGAAAAGAATATTAACATTATTAGCTAAACCGATATATAGGCAGGTGGGTTTTATGGGAGAGGCAACAGGCTTTGTGAAACAGTTAGCAGTAAAAATAAAAAATGATGATGTATTTGATCTTGCAGCACAGCTCGCATATTACTTTTTGCTGTCAATCTTTCCGCTGATTATTTTCATGATGACATTATTGCCATATTTACCTATTACAAAGGACGATTTGCTAAACTTAATTTCATCCTTTGCTCCAGGGGACAGTATGGATATTATTGAAACGAACTTGGAGCAAGTGCTCAACAGAAATGGGACGTTGCTTTCCTTTGGTATCATTGCAACAATATGGTCTGCTTCAAATGGGATGAATGCTATTATTAAAGCGTTCAATAAAGCCTATGAAGTTGATGAAACACGCTCCTTTATCGTTGCGAGAATAATGTCTGTGGTACTAACATTAGGTATGATTGCTGTAGTGGTTATAGCGCTGCTGCTGCCGGTTTTCGGAGAGCAGATAGGAGTATTTTTGTTTTCTCAATTTAATTTATCGAGTGAGTTTTTAAGCGTTTGGCGAGCACTAAGGTTTTTAGTGACACCAGTTATTCTGTTCATTGTATTTTTAGCATTATACTGGGTTGCGCCGAATAAAAAAATTACTTGTGTGAGCGCAGTTCCTGGTGCTGTATTTGCAACAGTAGGATGGGTCGTTGTTTCGTTAGGTTTTTCCTTTTATGTAGGGAATTTTGGTAATTATTCGGCAACCTATGGCGGGATTGGTGCCATCATTGTATTGATGATTTGGTTCTATTTAACAGGTATAATTATTATCATTGGCGGAATTGTTAATGCAATATTTACAAGCCGCAAAAAGAAACCATGCTGAACTTGGCATACTTTGTATTGCGAACCGACTTTTACCTATCATAAAAGACGTTTATCATCACACACTAAGATTGGGGAAACTATTACTTTCGAGGTGATAACGAATGGGTAAAAAGACTAAACAAAACAGCAAAAGCAAGCCTAAACATAAAACATCAAGTTCTTCAAACGGACAAAATGGTTATCACTAAAGAAGTAAAGGCAGCCGAAAAATCGGCTGCCTCTTTGTTAGCCTCTTAAAAGACGGAGGCTGTTCAAAATAACAAGTATCGTGCTGCCTTCATGGCCAATAACACCAAATGGAAGATCCACTGCTTGGAGGAGATTGGATATTACGAGCAACATGATGACAGATATGGAAAAGATAATGTTTTGTTTGACAATAGCATTCATCCGTTTTGACAATTTAATTGCTTCAGCAATTTTCGGTAGGTCATTTTTCATTAAGACAATGTCAGCTGTTTCAAGAGCAACATCTGTGCCGCCGCCCATGGCTATACCGACATTTGCAGTTGCTAGGGCTGGGGCATCATTGATACCGTCACCGACCATTGCCACGATTGGGTAACGCTCTTTAAGATTTTTTATATGGTTAACTTTTTGTTCAGGCAGACATTCAGCAATATAATCATGAACATTACTTTCTTGAGCAATTGCACTAGCTGTCTTTTCGTTATCACCAGTCAGCATCACAGTATGGATTTGATAGTCCTTTAATAATTGGATTGCATCTTTTGCCTGAGTACGGACAATATCTTTTAAGCCGATACAAGCGATAATCTCGTCTCCAGCTTTTACAAACACAACTGTTTTTCCACTCTCTGATAACCGGTCAAAAAGATTTGCACCAAAGCTTTTGGCAGCATCAGGACCAACAAAGTCTGCTTTCCCAATTTTCCATTCTTTGTCCCTAAGTTTTGCAATGACTCCAAAGCCAGATAGATTTTGGACATTATCCAGCTTAAGCAGCGGCTTGTTAATTGTGGCTGCTGCTTTATCCACGATTGCTTTTGCTAGTGGATGATTGGAATGGTTTTCGATACTTGCAGCATTAAGGAGTATTTCTTCTTCAGAAAATCCTTCTTTAATATGAATATCTGTTACTGTCGGGACCCCTTTTGTAAGTGTTCCTGTTTTATCAAAGGCAATTGCCTGCACTGCAGCTAAATTTTCTAAATGTACACCACCTTTAAATAATATCCCGCTTCTTGCTCCGTTTGATATAGCTGATAGTGTGGCCGGCATGATACTTGCAACTAGGGCACAGGGGGAGGCAACCACAAGGAGAATCATCGACCTGTAAAATGTTTCGTTCCAGCTCCATCCTAGTACGAAATGGGGCAGAAACATCATAATGACGACAATGCTCAGGACTACTTTTACATAAGTGCCTTCAAATTTTTCAATAAATGCTTGAGAAGGGGATTTTTCACTCTGTGCAGACTGGACTAGAGCAATAATCTTTTGAAAGAGTGTCTCATCGGCATTTTTAGTGATTTCAACTGTTATAGATCCGCTTATATTCACCGTTCCTTGAAAAACCTCATCTGAGCTATCTTTCGTAACAGGCAGTGATTCCCCAGTAATTGCTGCTTCGTCGATGGATGTTGTGCCTGAAAGTATTCTTCCATCTGCCGGCACCCTTTCACCTGGTTTGATTAGTATTTGGTCATTGATAGACAATTCAGCGACAGGAATTAACTCTGTAGTACCATCAGCAGTTAACTTCCAGGCTTTTTCCGGCTGCAGGTCCATCAGTGCAGATATTTCTTTATGGCTTTTATTCATCGTATATGTTTCCAATGCTCCGCTTACTGCAAAAATAAAGATAAGGATGGCACCTTCTGTCCAATAGCCGATTATTGCAGAACCGACAGCAGCGAAAATCATCAGCATTTCCACATTTAATTCCTTATTTGCAATAGTCTCTTCAATGCCTTCCTTTGCTTTAGCAAAGCCGCCGATAATAAAGGCGAGCACATAAGAAACAATAGATAATGTTTGTGCCTCGTGATGGGACATAAACCAGCCTGTTAAAATCAAGAGACCACTTATGCCTGCTGCGATTAGTTCTATATGTGGCAAGATTTTTACCGAAAATAGCGAATTAGATACAGGCTCCTGTTGTGCAAGTGGTTTCGTTTCTGTAATCATAATTATTCCTCCTTTTTTTATCTGTACATGAGAAAGAGAATCAGCTTCATTACCCCTAAAAAACACGAAAGCTGCCACCTGTATAGGTGACAGCAAAATTTATGCAGTATTCTGGTGGAAAATAGAATGTCTGCTAATCATTAATATTTAATTATTCCTATCCTAACATAAAACCGAAGCATTTGATATACATTTGCCTTAATTTGGGACTGAATTTACTTCTTTCTGGATTTTTTGACTACCAGAAATAAAGATGATTAAGCCTAGGATTAATAACATGGTACTTATGACAATGAAATAGCTGAGATTTTTTGCATATTCAATAAAAAGTCCTCCCAGGTATGGACCTGTCAGGCTACCGATACTAAATGCCATGCCGCACAGAAGGTTTCCTGTAGGCAACAGACTTGCCGGTACTAAATCAGTCATATAGCTGACGCCGAGGGAAAAGGTTGAACCTACTGCCATGCCTGCTGTGAACAGGCAGATAGCGAGCCCGATAAAAGTATGCTCAACAATGCTTGCTGTTAGGAAACAAGCAAAGCCGACAAACAGGATGGTAACTAATGTTCGTCGTCTGCCAAAACTATCACTCAAAATTCCGAGAGGGAACTGGAACACGATAGCTCCTATTGAAAAACATGTTAATAAAATAGATATCTCTGAAACTTCAAAGTTAAGTCTCAAACCGTAAACAGGAAAGCTTGAATTTAAGCTTGATTCTAAAAAGCCATATGCAAGAGGTGGAAGAAAAGCAGCCCAGGCATATTTTAAAGTAGACGAAAAGCGGGAGATGGTTTCTTTAAAGTTATTGGNACCAACTGTCTGCGCTGGAAAGTCGTTNTTTAGGAATAAAGTGAAAATCCATGCAAAAAAACATAAAGCAGATGAGAGTATAAAAGGAATTGCTTCATTGATTTTCACTAATGGCGTCATAAGTGGTCCTACAGCAAATCCNATTCCAAAAAACACTCCGTATAAAGAGATATTTCTTCCTCTGTTTTTTTCAGAGGAAACCGTAGTAATCCATGTTTGTGTTGCGAAATGGAGAGAGTGATCTCCAATGCCGATAAACAGGCGTAATAAAAACCAAAACCAGAATGTTTTCCACAGAGGAAACAAGGCTAACGAAATAATAACGAGCAATCCCCCGAAGACGATAGCTGGTTTATACCCGTATTTGCGGAGCGGGTATTCCATGAATGGAGAGATAAGCAGAATGCCAATGTATAAGCCGACTGCATTTAATCCATTCATGCTGGAGGAAAGACCGTCATTCTCAAAGATGACAGCAATCAGCGGGAGCAGCATTCCTTGACTGAAGCCAGAGATGCTGACAATGCTGATTAATATCGCAAATTTTTTATTGGTCATTATGTAAAATACTCCTTATAGTTGTATAGAGAAATTTAGTATCCCTAAATGATGGTAACTTAAAAAGGGAAGTATTGGCAACAAGAAATTTCTGCCTACAACATAAAGAAAAACTACCGCTTATTCGCGGCAGTTCTTTATTTACTTTTATAGTTCTAGAACCTCTGCTTTTGAACCAGAATCTGCAAAATAGCGGATTTGTTGAGGCTTCAACTGCAGCAGCACATAATTAGGATCGTCTGAACCACCCAGCCATTTGCTGAGCTTATCACTCCAATATTTTTCTTTTTTCTCTTTAGAATCTTCAATTGTTGCTGTTGCTTCAATTTCACAGTAAGCACCGGAAAATCCGGCATCTTGTACACCTATCAGTATGTGAACATTTGGGTTTTGGCCAAGATCATCGACTTTATGAGTTTCCTTATTAGTTGCCGTATAAAGAGTTAATTCCTCGTGAAAGAACATCATAAAACGGCTGTAGGGCTTGTTGTCTTGGATGGTTGCTAATGTTCCTACCTTATGATTGTCGAACAGTTCTACTATTTTTGATTGTAATGCGTCACTCATTATAAAAAACTCCTTTCCATTCCTAGTTAGTATGGGTGGTTTGTCTATATTTTATCTACCCGATTCTCCATTGAAAAATGCGGAGTTGGTTGGTATATTGTGGAATGGTTTGGATAAAGCTGAAATATATTGGTCTGTAATGTGGCATATGTAAGAGGAGAAGTTTTAGAAAATGTTTAGGAATAAGATAAACAGGGGAATGTTAATTGTTAAAAATAAAAGGAGTGGGGTAAATGGTGAATAAAATTTTTACCGTGGCAGTCCTCATCGGAGTTCCATTATCTATTATTGGTTCTTTGCTGCACTGGCCGAGCATTCTCATGTTCATTGTATACTGCCTGACGATCATTGCCCTCTCAAGCTTTATGGGAAGAGCAACTGAAAGCTTGGCTATTGTCGCTGGACCGAGAATCGGCGGTCTGTTGAATGCCACGTTCGGAAACGCAGTCGAACTGATTATTGCCATTTTTGCTTTGAGGGAAGGACTGACAGAGGTTGTATTAGCTTCTTTAACAGGTTCAGTACTTGGAAACCTGCTTCTTGTTGCAGGGCTGTCCTTCTTTATAGGAGGCCTTAAGTACAAGGTTCAAACATATAATGTGTTTGATGCGAGACATAATTCAGGCTTGCTTATGTTTGCTGTTATCGTAGCCTTTGTTATTCCAGAGGTTTTCTCCATATCTATGGATGAAACAGAAACATTAACTTTAAGTGTTGGAATTTCCATTATACTTATTTTGTTATATTTAGCAGCACTATTCTTTAAACTTGTTACACACCGAGGCGTATACCAGTCTGATAACAATGCGGGAACAGAAGCCAGCCATCATGAAGAAGAGCCTGAGTGGAGTGTGAAGCGCAGTGTCTTAATACTTGCTATTGCGACATTGGCGGTAGCTTACATCTCTGAAAATCTAGTACATACATTTGAGATTGTAGCCGAATCATTCGGTTGGTCAGAGCTGTTTATTGGAATCATCATTGTTGCAATTGTCGGAAACGCGGCAGAGCATGCTTCGGCAGTGCTTATGGCATATAAAAATAAGATGGACATCTCTGTTGAAATCGCAATCGGCTCAACCTTGCAGGTCGCAATGTTTGTGGCACCGTTGCTTGTTCTGTTGTCACTTCTATTCCCAACAAACCTGTCCCTTGTTTTCAGCCTTCCAGAATTAGTATCAATGGCATCAGCTGTATTGCTTATGATTATTATTTCAAATGATGGTGAAACAAACTGGTTTGAAGGGGCAACATTNCTTGCCGCCTACTTAATTATGGGGGTAGGATTCTACTTACTNTAAGTTAAAAGCACAATAAATAAACATAAGCCGTCCAGCTTTCTTTACAGTTGGACGGCTTTTTTTCTATCTCTCCTTTATAAATTGGTTTAAATGATAAGTATATGATTGTTTGCTTATGTTTCTTTGGACAAAATCAAGTCGCTTCCATTATGACCACCACCAACTCTTCCTAAGTAGACAATACTGTTCATACTAAACGGATGCTCTGCCAAAAATGGTCTATCCTCCTTTATAATAAGCGATTTGATTAACTGCCCTCCTTTTGGTTGATAAGCCTAGTATAATATATATTTTGATAAATGTAAATATTCAGATAATTTATTTTTACACTTTTGTACAAGTTTACTGTGATACAAGCATAAGTATAAAAGACGAGCATTTTAAGGGAGAGGAGTTAGAGTATGGCGATGTTTTACCGAAGTCTTTTTTACGTTGTTGGACTATTGATCTTGTCATTCGGCGCAACATTGACGATAAAGGCGAATTTGGGGGCAGGGCCGTGGGATGCATTAAATGTGGGTTTATCCGTACTGGTAGGTTTAACTATCGGCAGCTGGATTGTAATTATTGGCATCCTGCTGATATTTGTCAACGCGCTATTGCTGAGGAGAAAACCGGAGCTGCTGTCATTGTTCACTGTGTTCATTTTAGGGTTTTTTGTTGATTTCTGGATGGCACATCTTACAAATGTATTCAATTATTTCCTGTTCTTAAACCAACTGCTGCTGCTTATTGCTGGACTCGCCATAATCGGCTTAGGAATTGCTACATATTTGCAGGCAAGCTTTCCTCTGAATCCAATTGATGAGTTCATGGTCAGCCTTCAGGAGCGATATGGGTTAAATATTATGGCCTCCAAGCTTATTGGAGAGTTACTGGCAATGATATTTGCTTTTTTGGTGAACGGGCCAATTGGGGTAGGAACAGTTATTATCGCCCTTGGAATTGGACCTGCCATTCAAATGTTTCATCCTCTTTGCTGCGGAATAATGGACAAATTAGCGCTTAAATAGGCATACACAAAAAATTGTTTTAGCAGGAAGCATAATCTAGGCGAACTCCGAAAAAAATAACAGTAAATATTATTGTTATGTTTGAAAGGAGTTCTTTAATTTGTTGAAACGAATTGGTATTATTCTATTAGCTTTTCTTATGCTGCTGCCTAATATTGCGCCGGCATTTGCAGAGAAACCGAAAGACAAGCAAGATATGCCAAAGTCAAAACTGGTTGCCATTCCGAATTCGGCAATGAACATTACAAAGGAAAACACATATCCGAATCCTTCTCAGGACCTGCCGAAGCTGCAGCCGAGCGAGCTGACACAGACGCTTATCGACTCTTCAAGAGTGAAAATTGAAAACCCTGATTTAATTCGCATGCTGAACGAAACGTCGGTCAACAGTACGCCGTTTGCAATCGGGTATAAAGCAATTGTTTATTTGGGTCAGTGGCCATTAAATTATGAATCGACAGAAACAGCTCCAAATTGGGAATATCAAAAGATAAACACTAATTTTTATGACAACAGAGGCGGTAAAGCGCCATATCAAATACATTATGTACAGGAATCTCAAAAAATCATCAGAGGCGGCCTGACTGCAAAAATACCAAATGCAGAAGAAGTCAAAAAAATGATGATGCTTAAAGCAATGCAAAATTCAGGGCTGCCGCTGGCCTTTGAAACAGTGATAGGAACGGGCACAAAGAAAGATCAAATTTATAATATTCCTGCTAAAAGATTAGGCTATTTATATGGCTACGCACCTGCTGTGAACGAAAAAGGGAAAGTCACATATGGAGAAGTGTATTTAATGCTGAAGGGCGGAAAGAAATCAATTGTAGTTAAAAACGTAACGTCCCAAGGCATTGGTGCATGGATTCCTGTTCAAGATCATGTTTCTTTCGGGTTTGTAGCTAGCGAAAAACCGAAATAATAAGTAAGCAGCGATTAGCTTAGGCTAATCGCTGCTCTTTTTTAACGTTCAATTAATGCTGTGTTTTTTGTAAAATCGATATCACGATAATAGCTGTTTTTAACCAGCACATTGGGTCCTAAACATTGCACACTTGGGCAATGGCAGTTAAGGGATGAAGCCAAGTCTGTCGCAAGCCATTTCTGGAAAATATCTTCGAGGTTATCTGTTTTAATATTTCCTAACGCTGGTGTATCACCAAAGTCTGTCACAATAACATCTCCTGAGAAGATATTAACATTCAAGCGAGAGCGGCCGTCTGGGTCGTTGCGGACAGTGACGTTTTTGCTTGAATAAAGACGTTTAAGCAACTCTTGGTCCTCTTTCGTGCTGCTGCATGGATAAAACGGCAGTGTACCAAACAGCATCCAAACATTTTCATCCCTTATATCTAGCAAGTGATGAATGCTTTGGCGCATTTCATTAAGTGACAATGTTTCCATTGTTGAAGCGAAGTCTGAAGGATACATTGGATGAATTTCATGGCGCTGGCACTTCATCTCGTCAACAATTTGACGGTGAATATGTTCTAAGTAAGGAAGTGTCTGCTTGTTCAGCATCGTTTCCGCAGAAACAACCACGCCAGCCTCCACTAATGCCCTGCTGTTAGTGATGATGTTCTGGAAAAGTTTGCTTCTTTGCTCATATGTCGGCTTTCTCGCCATCATTGCAAAGCCTCTTTCAGCAAATTCTTCTTCAGTACCCCAGTTATGAGATATATGAAGAACATCTAAATATGGAATAATCGGTTCATACCTGTCGAGGCTAAGTGTTAAGTTGGAATTGATTTGAGTTTTCACACCTCTGCTGTGGGCGTATTTGAATAACGGCACAACATAATTTTCAACAGATCTGCGGCTCATCATCGGCTCTCCGCCCGTAATGCTCATAGAACGGAGATTAGGAATCTCATCAAGTCTCTTCAAGAGCAAGTCGACCGGCAATGCATTCGGGTCTTTTGGCTGAAGTGTGTAACCGACAGCACAATGCTCACAGCGCATATTGCATAAAGTAGTTGTCGTAAATTCTATATTGGAGAGTGTTAATCCTCCATGCTGAGTTATATCCATATAAGCTTCCCAAGGATCATTCTTAGGATTTACAATCGGATTTTTTTGAGAAATCATGATATTGCTCCTTTAAAAAAATTGCGAAATAAAGCGTCTGCTTGTTTAAGTCTTCATTAGACGGGAAAAGACAAGTAATGATAATAAAAAGGGAGATGATCTTATGTCTAATGAAAACAAGGGAAACAGTAAACTATTGGCTGGAATCGTCATTGGCAGTGTCATTGGGACAACATTATCCCTCATGGACCGTACAACAAGGACAAATGCAAAGGTGAAAGTACAGCAGTGGAAGGAATCTACCAACCAGCTTGTGCATGAGCTGAGAGAAAATCCTGCTCAAGTGAAGCAAGATACTAGTGAAAAACTGCATAATTTAAGTGACACAATGAGAGAAATTATGAATGACAGCCAATCAATGTTTCAGCATATTCAAAACACAATCAATACAAGGACACAGGATTTAAAAGAAATAGCAGGCGATTTCAAGCAGCTTTACTTTCAATCTAAACGCCAATATCAGTCTATCCAACATAAATTGCAGCAGACAAAAAAACAGATCGGCATGAATGGAAACTCATCCAGTGACAATCAGCTTTTACCTGTAGTTGCACAGGACCACTCCCTTATGGAAAGGGAAAAGGCTACCTTATAATTATGAGAGCAGACGCACGTATAGTATAGTGTAACATAAAAAAAATCACCCATATTACTTATGGGTGATTTTTTTTAGAAACGAAAGAGAGGGTGATATGTGTAAAAAGGATGAAAATGTGCAAACATAAGATAAGAGGGAAAAAAGATTGCCGGAAGCTAAGATTTTCGGTACGATGGTTATGAGAGTGAAAGGAGAGATTTTTGTTGGGCAGTTCTATTACAAACAAAAATGAACAAGTTGATTTTTTGAAAACGAGATTAGGTATGTTTCTTGATGTATTGGATGCTATTGATCCAGAAGAGGCGGAGCTTGAGGATATTGATCGCCTAATTGAGATGATTGACGATATTGAAGCGAAATGCAATGAATTTAAACATAGAGATATATGATTAAAGAAGAGCTCCAGCTTGGAGCTTTTTTTATTCGGTGCAATGAAAACGATTTCAAAAACTATTCACAAGCTCGTTTGTAGGAGTATAATTTAAGAGAGTGATCCTTAATAGGGTTGAGGGGGGAAAGTAAGTGAATATCGAAAATCTGAGAACAAGCATTTATCAATTGATTGAAGAAACATCGACTAGTCTTCCAAAGGATGTCCGCCGTGCTATCAAAAAGGCTGCGCTGAGGGAAAACGCTGGAACGAGATCGGCAATGAGTCTAGAAACTATTCAAGCGAACATTGGTATGGCAGATATGGAAGTGTCGCCAATTTGCCAGGATACTGGGCTGCCAACATTTAAAATCAAGACACCTGTCGGTACGAATCAGCTCGAAATAAAAGCTGTAATATATCAATGTATTGAATTGGCGACACAAAGGGGCAAGCTACGCCCGAATTCCGTTGATTCACTGACAGGAAATAATAGTGGCAATAACCTAGGAGCAGGAACGCCTGTTATTAAGTTTGAACAATGGGAAAAAGATTACATAGACATTGGCCTTATTCTTAAAGGCGGAGGCTGTGAAAACAAGAATATCCAATACAGCCTGCCTTGTGAGCTTGAAGGTCTTGGCAGGGCTGGCAGAGACTTGGACGGTATCCGCAAATGCATCCTGCACTCTGTTTATCAAGCGCAAGGACAAGGATGCAGTGCAGGTTTTATCGGTGTTGGTATAGGTGGCGACCGCTCTAGCGGCTATGATTTGGCAAAGGACCAGCTTTTCCGTTCTGTTGATGATGTTAATGACAATGAGGAGCTTGCATCTTTAGAAGCGTACATTATGGAAAATGCTAATAAACTGGGGATAGGGACAATGGGCTTTGGGGGTGAAACAACTTTACTTGGCTGCAAGATTGGTGTAATGAACCGGATTCCAGCAAGTTTCTTCGTATCTGTCGCTTATAACTGCTGGGCTTTCCGCCGCTTAGGAATTAAAATCGATGCCGCTGCGGGCAGCATACTAGCATGGAAATACGATGATGGAGAAAAAATTAGCTTTGCAGGCAAAAAAGAAGCAGATCCACAAGAAGAGGATAATGTCATTAAGCTGACAGCACCCATAACAGAAGAAGAAATCCGTTCCTTGAAGGTCGGTGATGTTGTTGATATCAGCGGCATGATGTACACAGGCAGAGATGCCATCCATAAATATTTGAGCACAAATAATTCACCAGTTGACTTAAATGGACAAATTATATACCATTGCGGCCCTGTTATGCTCAAAAGTGAAGACGATGTGTGGCATGTAAAGGCAGCAGGACCAACAACGAGTATTCGCGAGGAGCCGTATCAAGGCGATATTATGAAAAAATTTGGCATCCGTGCAGTTATGGGCAAGGGCGGGATGGGTGCGAAAACTCTAGAAGCACTTGGAGAGCATGGTGGTGTTTATTTAAATGCAATCGGCGGAGCTGCCCAATATTATGCTGATTGTATCAAGTCTGTACAAGGTGTTGATCTCATGCAGTTTGGCATACCTGAGGCAATGTGGCATCTGCAGGTTGAAGGCTTTAGAGCTGTTGTGACAATGGATTCCCATGGCAATTCCTTGCATGAGGATATTGAGAAATCTTCATTAGAAAAACTCGCCNATTTTAAGGAACCTGTTTATAGTTGATTGTTTAATTTACCAATCATACTCCCTCCTTTTTAACTAATAATAAGNTTAGATTTGTTAAAAAGGAGGGAGAAAGGTGAAACAACTTAAGCTAATATCGGCCTTTTTCGTGATATTTATGCTCGTTCAGCATCCTGTGTTGGCGAACGTTTCCAATCAGCCTCAAGCTTGGGGTTTCAAGAAATCAAGCAATGAGCAGCCAGCAGAAGCAGGGCAGCCGCTCGATCAACTTCTCCAAAAATATGGCGCTTACTATAAAGACAGCCCTGATGAGAAGGTTCTGTATTTAACATTTGATAATGGTTATGAAAATGGCTATACAGGAAAAATCCTTGATGTGCTGAAAAAAGAAAAAGTGCCAGCAACATTTTTCGTAACAGGACATTATTTGCAAAGCGCCACAGATTTGGTGAAAAGAATGGCTGATGAAGGGCATATTATTGGAAATCATTCGTACCATCATCCTGATTTCACTCAAGTATCTGATCAAAGACTGAAAGAGGAACTGGATAAGGTTGCGAAAGAAACAGAAGAGATTACAGGCAAAAAAGGCATGAAATACTTACGGCCGCCTCGCGGAGTTTTCAGTGAACGGACATTAATGCTTGCCAAAGAGCTTGGCTATACACAAGTGTTCTGGTCTCTGGCATTTGTTGATTGGAAAACCGATCAACAAAGGGGATGGCAATACAGCTATGACAATATGATGAAGCAGGCACATCCTGGCTGCATCATGCTTTTGCATACTGTGTCAAAAGATAATGCAGATGCGTTGGAACAGGCTATCAAGGACTTGAAAAAAAGAGGCTATACCTTTAAAAGTCTTGATGACTTTATGGTAAAGCAGAATAAAGGTAGTGAAAANAGTCCGAATTAAATCGGGCTTTTTTCTTTTTTTGTAAAGTTAAGGTGGATGAATAGAACTTCCACATATATCCATGCTATAATAGTTGGAAAACAGAACAGGTGATTCTATTGAGGATTCTTCCAGTTTCAGGACCATATAATTTTGACCTCGTATTAAGCCGTCTAGCGTTAGATCCATTACATCAAGTAGACTTTGCTGAGAGGTCTGTTAAAGTTCCGCTTATGATTGGTCAGGAGCAGATTGTCACAATCGTAAAAGCTATTGGCACTACGGAGAAGCCTGCTTTCCAAATTGAAGGGATTGCAAACGCACACGAAGAAGCGGCTATTAGAGAGCTAACACGAATTTTTCAATGGGAAAGCTCTCTTATCGAGGTGCATGAACATTTTCAAACGACACAATTGCAGGAGTTGTTTAATGGCCATTTTGGAACACCGCTTGTCCTTGATTTCCATCCATATAACTGTATTGTGAAATGTATTATCCATCAGCAGCTTAATTTGAAATTTGCATACACGTTGACGGAAAGATTTGTGAAGACATATGGGTTTGAAAAAGATGGAGCGTGGTTCTACCCAGCTGCAGAGCGTGTAGCCTCTCTTGCAGTTGAGGATTTGCGAGAACTGCAATTCAGCACAAGAAAGGCAGAATACATAATAGATATCTCTAAGGAAATTGTTTCAGGTAGGCTAAGCATAGAGAGTCTGTTTGATAAAACAGATGAAGAAATTATGAAGGAGTTGATTGCATACAGAGGAATAGGCCAATGGACTATTCAGAATGTGCTTATGTTTGGACTAGGAAGGAAGAATCTGTTTCCCATTGCAGATATTGGCATCCAAAATGCATTGAAGAAGCTGCTTGGACTAGAAAGTAAGCCGACAAAAGAGCAGATAGAAGAGATGATTCCTGCATGGGAACCGTATTTAAGCTATGCCTCTTTGTATTTATGGCGAAGCATTGAGTGAATTAATGAAACAAACATTGGAGTTTATACGTCTATAAAACAGGACAAAACATGCTTTTACTGCACATGTATTGTGCAATTGGGGAATATATTATATAAATGAAGTGAAAAAAATCTTGTGAAAAATGGAGACCTTTATGAACTATGGAGGAAAAGCGCTCATTAATGGCGTAAAGTTTCATTCGAAAAATGTTAATGTTAAATCAATTCGAAAGGATGGCAAGATTACTACAACCCACCAAATTAAGGGGAGGGAAGAAGAGGAAATAGATGATTTTGACATCGACAAATATTTAAAGAAAGTACCCTTGGTTAGAGGCATGTGGTTCTTCATCACATCATTCCTTGATACATGGAAGTCCTTTTTATCTATGCTAGCTTTTAGCTTTACATTTCTTTTTGTCATGTCCAAAGGAAGCTGGTCAATCGGAGGTTTAAGTGCAGCGGAGATCGAAACAGCAGTTATACTACTTATTATTTCATACTTACTGATCTACAAGCTCACACCGCTCGGTAAATTCCATGCAGCAGAGCATATGGCAGCCAACTGCTTTAATAGAAGCGAAGATTTGACCCTTAAAAATGTGGAAAGCCAGTCCCGTATTAGTGAAGACTGCCACTTGAATCTTGTGGTTTTTATTGGGCTCATCAGTGTTACAGTTTGGCTTATTCCCTATTCTAATCAAATTGATGGTATTGTTGTTCTATTCGTCGTACTGGCCCTTGCATATGAGCTGTACATCATTCGCAACAAGCATGTTAAGAAGCTGTTGACCCCGATATATTATATCGGATATGGCCTGCAGTACCTTCTATTTACAAGAAAGCCTGCAGCAGAACATCTTGAAACAGCTATCCAGTCCTTAAAGAAAATGGCTGCCCTCCAAGAAACTATCGATAAGGAGGAAGCTGCTAAGAAGGGGACTGAAATAGTGTTTTACCCAGCTAAATAAGGAATTGAAACAGCTCAATGGAGCTGTTTTTTTTATTGGGGATGCTTGCCCTGATACAGTGTTGCTGTTTGTATGAATATCAATGAAAAAGACTTCCCTTAGCCCATTTTTTTTCATTCGCGAAAATCCGTTTATTTCTTTATATAGATGGACAGAAAAGCTGAAATTAAAAGCAACCTAAAAAAATAATTAGTAATTTTTTAACCAATTTAACACTGCTTATTTTAGTATAATTTTACATTATTTTGGGGGTTTATGCTCATTTTGTAGTAAAGGAACTTCTTAATAAGATTATTCAATGAAAATTCATTCGTATAAGTATGAGTATTTATCGATAAAAATGTACATACAATTAACTTTAATATATTGACACGTACGTATATGTGTAATACGATAATCAAAGTTATGAAAGTGTTTACATAACAAGCTGAACAAGAGGGGAAAAGCTTTCATAGCAAAAATAGAGAACCGTACTGGCTTAAATGGACAGGAGCATAATGCTATTTTTAGCCTTGTGTGAAATGGACAAGTAGTGATGCTGCTGACAAAGCTGACACGGCAGGGAGGAATGCACAATGAAAAGGAATCGATCTCGAAGGTTTTTGATGTTTTTCTTGGCAGTTGTTCTTGTAATTCCGCAGTTTTTACTTTTAAACAATAATTCAACAGTAGTCAAGGCCGCAACAGAGCCGGTCTTTAAAAGGGCTTCTGTTCATGACCCTTCAGTTATTGAGGCAGACGGAGAGTTCTATGTTTTCGGATCACATCTTGCCTCAGCAAAAACAAAGGATTTTATGCAATGGGAGCAAATTTCCTCAACTGTATCTGCTGACAATCCGCTGTTTGAGAATGTTTTGGAAGAGTTGAAGGAAACATTTGATTGGGCAGAGTCCGATACATTGTGGGCTGCAGATGTCATCCAGCTCGAGGACGGCAAATATTATATGTACTATAATGCCTGTAAAGGGGATTCCCCACGTTCAGCACTTGGTGTAGCAGTTTCAGATAGTGTAGATGGACCTTATGAGGACCTTGGTATTATCTTGAAATCAGGGATGTGGGATGAAGAGAGTGAGGACGGCACAATTTATGATGCGACAAAGCATCCGAATGCTGTTGATCCGGACGTATTCTTTGATAAGAACGGCAAGCTGTGGATGGTATACGGCTCTTATTCCGGTGGGATTTTTATCCTAGAAATGGACCCGGAAACAGGCAAGCAGCTGCCTGGCCAAGGTTATGGGAAAAAGCTTCTTGGCGGCAACCATAGCAGAATTGAAGGGGCATATATTCAGTACAGCAAGGAAACAGATTATTATTATATGTACCTTTCGTTCGGAGGGCTGGATTCGACTGGCGGCTACAACATGAGGGTTGTGCGCTCGAAAACCCCAGATGGTCCGTATTATGACGCGGCAGGTAATGATATGACAAATGTGAAGGCAGATCCGACATTGCCATTGTTTGACGACAAATCAATTGAGCCGTACGGCGTTAAGCTGATGGGCAGCTATCTGTTCAAAAGAGAGGTAGGAGAAAGCGGGACAGGCATTGGGACAGGCTATGTTTCACCAGGACATAACTCTGTTTACTATGATGAAAGCACAGACGAACAATATTTAATTTTCCATACTCGTTTTCCTGAAAGAGGAGAGCAGCATGAACTTCGTGTTCACAAAATGTATATGAACGATGAGGCTTGGCCTGTTGTNTCGCCATATGAGTATGCCGGAGAAAGTCTGCAGGATGTAGCTTCCGGAGATATCGCTGGCGACTATAAGTTTATCAACCATGGAAAAGATATTTCTGCTGACATTAAACAGTCTGTTTTAATAAGCTTGAATAGTGACGGGACTATTCAAGGTGAGGTAACAGGAACTTGGAAAGAACAAGGTGGTAATAAAGCAGAGCTGAATATCGACGGTAAGGTGTACAATGGTGTGTTTGTCAGCCAGTGGGACCCAACATCGAAAACGAATGTCATGACATTTACTGCTACTTCAAGTGAAGGTGTATCTGTGTGGGGCAGCAAATCAGAAAGCAAATCAGATGAAGAAATAGTCGAAGCAGTTAAAGCTGGTCTTGATTTAGGAGATACAACAGAGGTTATCAGCAACTTGAAGCTTGTAACTGCAGGCCTGCGCGGTGCGGTTATCAGCTGGAGTTCCTCCAATGAAGAGGTTGTCACAAATGAAGGAAAAGTCACAAGACCAACAAATGGAGAGGCTGTTAAAGTGACATTGACGGCAACAATCACAAAAGGTGAAGCTGTTGCTGAGAAATCCTTTGAGATCACGGTCTTGCCAGAGGAACAAGGCAAACTTGCCGCCCACTATGCGTTTGAAGGCGATTTAAAGGACTCTACAGGCACGCAAGCAGATGGGCAGCCAACAGGAAATCTTATATCAAACACAGGCGGAACGATTTCCTATANAGAAGGTAAAACTGGCCAAGGTGCAATTTTTGACGGTGCATCAGGCGTATTGTTGCCAAAAGGACTGATTTCCAGCAATAAATATAGCGTATCCTTCTGGCTGAATCCTGAGCAGCTAACTAATTATACGTCTGCGTTTTTTGGAGCAAAAACAGATGCAAACTGGATTAGCTTTGTACCGAAAGGCAATGATGCTGTCGGCAATAATAGCATGATTTGGTCAAACAGCGACGGCTGGTATGATGCAGATGCAGGCACACAAATTCCCGTCAATGAATGGTCGCATATTGCCTTTACTGTTGATAATGGTCAGATAAATATCTATATTAATGGAGAAAAAGCATTCAGCGGCACTGATTTCTTTAATGTTTTCACAGACAAAAATGCTCTGTTTGCACTAGGTGTCAACTATTGGGATACACCATTCAAGGGGCTGATGGATGAAGTGCTCTTGTATGATTCTGTCGCTTTGACAGAAGAAGCAGTTAAGGACTATTACAATACTGGAACAATTCCAGTTGTTGCGGAACCAGAAACTCCAGACCCAGATGATGAGGAAGAAACAGACAAGCCGGATGAGAACGGTACACCTAATCCAGAAGATGGAACAGATAAACCGGACGAAAACGGAAGTCAAGAGAGTGGAAGCAATGACACGAATGATAACGAAGAAGGAAGCAATGACACGAATGATAACGAAGAAGGAAGCGATGTAACGGAAGATGGCGAGAAGGACAGTGTTAAAGGTGAAGGACATGGATTGCCTAATACGGCGACAAATACCTTTAATTATCTACTGGCAGGTATTGCCATGATTGTGATCGGTGCATGTGCGTTTCTTTTTAAAAAGAAAAGGGCTAGAATAGAATAAGAGCGAAGATCCCTCAAAGAATTGATTTGAGGGATTTTTATTTGCAGGATAACTGGATTATCCAATAAAGAAGTATTAGTATAAAGATTGCAGATTAGACTGATTATAATGAATAAAAAATAGAAACCTAATTACAGGAGCAAAAGAATGAATGATAAAAAACAAACAAGCACGGTAAACATTAAGCAAGGACAAACCTTTCCGCTGACAATTAAACGACTCGGAATTAACGGAGAAGGTGTCGGTTATTTTAAACGGCAGGTCGTCTTTGTACCTGGCGCCCTTCCAGGTGAAGAGGTTGTCGTTGAGACGACAAAGGTTATGCCGAAGTTCTCCGAAGCTAAGGTGAAGAAAATCCGCAAAGCATCTCCTTTTCGTGTAGAGGCGCCATGTCCTTTCTACGAACAATGCGGCGGCTGCCAGCTTCAACATTTGGCTTATGACCAGCAACTGCGCGAAAAGCGCGATATTGTCATCCAATCACTTGAAAGACATACAAAGTTAAAAATAGAAAATCTCGATATCCGTCCGACAATCGGCATGGAAGACCCATGGAATTACCGCAATAAAAGCCAATTCCAAATCGGCCAGCAGAAAAACGGCAAAGTGATTGCAGGCTTGTACGGAATCGATTCNCATCGTCTTGTGCCAATCCAGAACTGCATGGTTCAGCATCCGCTCACAAANAAAGTGTCAGAAGAAGTCCGCAANATCTTAGAAGAGCTGCAGGTGCCAATCTACAACGAACGGACCCAAAAAGGCATCGTCCGTACCATTGTTACAAGAGCAGGCTTCCAATCAGGAGAAGTACAAGTCGTCTTAATCACGACTCAAAAAGAAGTTCCGCGCAAAAAGCAAATCATGGCGGAGATCCAAACGCGCCTGCCTGAAGTGAAGTCACTCGTTCAAAACATTAACGGCAACAAGACTTCCTTGATATTTGGCGAGAAAACAATTCATCTAAGAGGAGAAGAAGTTATCCAAGAAACACTCGGCGACTTAAACTTTGAGCTATCAGCCCGTGCCTTCTTCCAGCTGAACCCTGTTCAGACAGTCAAGCTATACGACGAAGTCAAAAAAGCAGCCAGCCTAACAGGGACAGAAAAAATTGCTGACGCCTATTGCGGAGTTGGAACAATCGGCTTATGGCTTGCGGATGGTGCCAGTGAAGTTCGTGGTATGGACACAATCGAAGCAGCAATCCTCGACGCCCAAAAAAATGCCGACAGACACGGTATCAATAACGCGACATATGTAACAGGCACAGCAGAACATTGGCTCCCAAAATGGGTCGAGGAAGGCTGGCGCCCAGACGTAGTAGTAGTCGACCCGCCAAGAACGGGTTGCGATCGCAAACTGCTCGACGCCATCAAAAAGGTCAAGCCGAAAAAGTTCATTTACGTATCCTGCAACCCATCAACATTGGCGAAGGATATTGATTATTTGAGCAAGGATTATAAGGTGGAGTATTTGCAACCTGTGGATATGTTTCCGCATACGGCGCACGTGGAGTGTGTAGCGCAGCTGGTATTGAAGTGATAGTAACCATTTAACAAGCATCAATGATTAAGAACGATAATTACCTATCGATTTTCCATATCTGGATAAACAGTTTCCCGGATTTTTCTCAAGAAGAATTCGGGATTTTTCTTTTGTATTTTCAATAGAAATCCAATGATTTTTTTCTTTTTTTCACCTTACTCTTTCTTCCCTTCTCGGGAAACACTATTTTAATAACAATGGTGGAATGCTCATTAGAGAGAGGGGATTTCGGAAGAGTTATAAATTACATTTTTAAGAATTTAATAGATATTTAATAGAAAATTTATCGCTTTATCAATAATAGACTGCCTATAATAGGAATCCGCTCCCTCCTAACAAAACAAGTCTGTCCTTCAAAAGAAGAACCGACTTGTTTAATTAATTCACAAAGCCCCCATACCGCCATCAACTCGATATTGCACACCAGTAATAAACGCACTTTCATCAGAAGCAAGGAATAATACGAGGTTGGAAATGTCCTCTGATTCTCCGTATCTTCCTAATGGGATTGATTTTTCCATGTCTGCTTTAGCTGCTTCAGCTTGTCCTGGTGCAAAGCCTTCTTCTAGGGAACGCATCATTCTTGTGTTCACTGGTGATGGGTGAACGGAATTGACGCGCACCTTGTATGGAGCAACTTCTACAGCGGTTGCTTTTGTTAATCCTACGACTGCGTGTTTTGATGCAATATAAGGTGTTACATTCGGGCTGCCACTTAGTCCGGCAACAGAAGAGGTATTGATAACACTTCCTGCTCCTTGTTCTTTCATCACTGCCAGCACGTGTTTGAGTCCAAGAAATACGCCGCGGACATTGACTGCGAGAACTTTATCCAGATCTTCTACTTTTTGTTCTGTGATTGGAGCAACTTTTCCTTCGATTCCTGCGTTGTTAAAGAAGACATCTATTCTTCCGAAATTCTCTATAGTTTTATCTACATAGTTTTTAACATCTTCCTCTTTAGATACGTCAGCTTGAACGGTGATAACTTCTCCGATAGCCTCTAATTCTGCTTTTGTATCATCAAGAGCTTCTTGGAATAAATCTACTAAAACTACCTTTGCACCTTCTTCTAAAAAGCGTTTTGCTGTTACTTTTCCAATTCCACCTGCTCCCCCAGTGATAAGGGCTACTTTGTTAGCTAATCTTGTCAAAGTGATAACCTCCTAAAATAATGATAACGTTTACAATAGACCGTATAAAGTATTGTGACAATTGTGTGAAAATTTGACCTAAGTTTATTATAGGCTAACATGTAAGGCTTTTTCTAATAAAAAGCCTTATATCAATAGTGTTTAAAGGCTTTTTAGATAAAAGAGTTTTTATGAAGTTCACTGTAAAAATATAGTTGTCATAAAATCGTCGAATTTCCAAGTCTTTTCTTCCTACTAGAGCAAGTATAATGGAACTATAAAAGATACATTTCCATTACTTGTTAACAAGATTAGTTATTAGGGGGGAAATAACTTAACATCGCTTAAAACTAACGAATTATTTTAGATAACTAAATATGTGATTTATTTCACAAATATATCATTTTCTAGTTCTTGGAGGGGAAGACAATGAAAAAGAAATTAGTCATGATTGGAAACGGGATGGCAGGTGTCCGAACAGTTGAAGAAATATTAAAAAGAAATGCAGATATCTTTGATATCACTATTATTGGAGAAGAACCTTATCCAAATTATAATCGCATAATGCTTTCAAATGTTTTGCAAGGAAAAACGACGATCGATGATATTTATATAAATGAGTGGAGTTGGTATGAAGAAAATCACATTCATTTATTAACTGGAGAAAAGGTAATTAAGATTAATAGAGAAAAGAAAGAAATAATCACGGATAAAGACCAAGTCATTAACTATGATGAGCTAATCATTGCAACAGGATCAAGTGCATTTATTCTGCCGATACCTGGGAGCGACTTAGAAGGCGTTATTGGATTTAGAACGATTGAAGATACAGAGAAGATGCTCGAAACAGCTCAAAACTATAAAAAGGCTGTTGTAATCGGCGGCGGTTTATTAGGATTGGAAGCAGCAAGAGGATTAATTGACCGTGGCATGGATGTGCATGTAGTTCACTTATTGCCAACCTTAATGGAGCAGCAGCTGGATGCTGCAGCAGCAAATCTGCTTAGAAAAGATTTGGAAGCACAAGGCATGAATTTTTTAATGGAAAAGCAAAGTGCTGAAATATATGGAGAGAGCCGTGTTGAAGGCTTAAAGTTCACGGATGGAACATCTGTTGAATGTGATCTTGTCGTAATGGCTGTCGGGAATATATGGAGAGAGCCGTGTTGAAGGCTTAAAGTTCACGGATGGAACATCTGTTGAATGTGATCTTGTCATAATGGCTGTCGGGATTCGTCCTAATGTTTCACTTGCCAGGGAAGCTGATATAGAAGTAAACCGCGGCATAGTTGTGAATAATTATATGGTCACATCTGATCCTTCCATCTATGCAGTCGGAGAATGTGCAGAACATAATGGTATAGCTTATGGATTAGTTGCACCACTTTATGAACAAGGTACAGCCTTAGCTGATTATATTACAGGGGAAAAGAGCCAGGGGTATCAAGGAAGTGTGCTCTCTACACAGCTGAAAGTAGCAGGCTGTGACTTATTCTCAGGCGGGAAAATTCATGAAGATGAAAATACACAAGCAATTATTGTTCATGACCAATTTGCAGGATTATACAAAAAAATCTTAGTAACAGATAACAAAATTGTTGGGATTGTCCTTTACGGAGATGCTTCTGATGGTAACCGATTGTTTAATATGCTGAAAAAACAAGCTGATATCAGTGAATACACTAGCTCTTCTGTTTTGAGTAAAACTGGTCAGGATACAGAAGAGGATTTAGTTGCAAGCATGAGTGCTGAGGATACGGTGTGCGGTTGTAACGGGGTAACGAAGGGAACCATTGTCCACTCCATTCTAGAACAAGGACTAACTACGTTTGAAGAAGTGAAAGGTTGTACAAAAGCAGGAGGATCTTGCGGTAAATGTAAACCAATGGTGGAGAGCATTTTAGCACACACCCTTGGTGATGGTTTCGATGCTTCCTTGCAAAAAACAGGAATGTGCAGCTGTACATCTCTTACTCGTGACGAAGTAGTTGCACAAATAAAAGAAAAGCAGCTGAAATCTCCGAAAGAGGTGCGAATGGTTCTAGATTTTGCAAGTGCGGAAGGATGTTCTAAATGTCGTCCAGCCTTAAATTACTATATGCGCATGCTGTTCCCAGAAGAATATGAAGATGATAAAGCATCAAGATTTGTGAATGAAAAAATGGAAGGGAATATTCAAAATGATGGTACATTTTCTGTTATCCCTCGTATGTATGGAGGAACAACGACTGCAGACGATTTAATTAAATTGGGAGAAGCAGCGAAAAAATATAATGTTCCGTTAGTAAAAATCACAGGTGCAAGCCGCATTGGCCTTTATGGAGTAA
>Ga0058696_1000115_pt1 | contig 32959 bp, 32 predicted proteins | sample AgamicMgSfrz_FD_55077 | JGI IMG/M metagenome (GOLD analysis project Ga0058696, IMG submission 55077) | Agave microbial communities from Guanajuato, Mexico - Mg.Sf.rz | ecosystem: Host-associated > Plants > Phyllosphere > Phylloplane/Leaf | place: Guanajuato, Mexico | collected 2012-05-30 | reverse complement strand
ACCCACTCTATTCTTACTTTCGAAGCCTTCTTCTATTTTAAAATCCCTCTATTTGGCAGTAGTATCGGGTGCTAATTTTCAACATTTTTGCGATGTTAATGACTGCATTAGCTCACTCCAAACCATAACAGCTTTGCAATCAGACTATAATTCCTAAATGAAAGGCATTAAAAATGGAATTCCAACAGATCAATTAAATGTTAGAATTCCATTTTCGTGATCAAGCTGCTGTTTTTTTAATCAGCCTCTCCCAAATTTCTTTCCATTCAGTCCAATTACTATCCTGCACATTCCCTTTATACAGAAACTCCTCATATTTGGATGTTAGAACTGCCATTTCATTCGTGTTCATTACGTGGTCAATGTATTTGGCATATTCCCGTAATGTCATGTTATCTTGTTTGCCCCAGCCTGAGATCTGCAACATTTTAAGTAAAGTTAAATAGGCTTTTTCAAAATCATCGCCTTTTTTCCCGCGCTTAAATTTCCATATATAAAATATAGGCAGCCATTTATGTCTCTTCCAGAACAATATCCAGCTCATAGCTGCGATTAGCGCTGCGCAGCCAACCAGCCATTGCCATCTTTCAGCTACAAAGTCAGTGAAGGCATTCCACCACTTTTTAAATGAGAACTCTTCCGTCTGATCTGACGCAACAGTTTCTTCTTCCGGAACTTGCTGTTCTTCCCTTTGCTGTTGTGCTTCCTGCTCAGTTTGTTCATTTCCCTCTGTATTCGTGTCAGCTTCATTTCTAACATCATTTACATACGAATTTTCATTGGAAAAGCCTTGTGTCGGTTCAAATGTGACCCANCCTGCTCCTGGNAAATATGCCTCTACCCAAGAGTGAGCATTATTATTCGTTACATCGTATTCACTTACATTGTTTTCCTGTTTGACAAGCTCNCCTTCGGTAAATCCTTTAACCCATCTAGCAGGAATGNCGAGGGAACGGAGCATAACGACCATTGATGTTGAGTAGTTATCACAATAGCCTATTTTAGTTTCAAAAAGGAACTGATCGACATAATCTTCGTCATCAGCAGGAATTTCCACATCGCTTTGGCTGTANANGAAACCATTTCCGGAAAAGTAGTTTTCGATTGCTCTTGCTTTAGCGAAAACATTGTCCTCATCTTGTGTGATTTCAGCTGCCAAGTCGATGACTCTCTGTGGCAAATTTTGTGGGAGTTGCGTATATCTTGCTGCCATCTCAGGATTTTCTCTTAAATATCCACTCATGTCAGCACTTGTCAATGCACTTAAACTATATTCAGGCTTTTCATAACTCACTCGATAGGAATCTGTCGGAAAATCGAAGGAAATTCGTTCGCTTCCTGTTTCTACAATCATTGTCGTATCAATACTCGAAACCGCTTCAGTTGCTCCTAAAGGATAGAGGAGGTAATCAAAAGGCTGTGCAAAACGAACAGTACTTTCCTGTCCCTCTGTCTTTACAGTGTTCCCTTCTTCAAAAGCTACGAACGGAATATCACCAGCTCCTTCAATCCTTTGAAAGTTTTTTCCGTTCATTTCCACTGCTTCTTCCGATTGGACCCAGCCCTTGCCTGTATACGTATCTTTCGTCTCTACCTTCCAATAATGAGCAGATTCAACTTCCGTTTGAAACATTAGTGTATCGTCCGGCTCAAAGTCTCCTCCAAGTCTTGAATCATCTACACTGTAGCCAACCCGATGAGGACCATTGCCATTTCCCTCTCCCTCGCCACCATTATTACCGATTGTTTGGATAAACGGCACAGGGTCTGGCCATATAGGATTTGCTTTCGGCGCTGCATATGCTATTGCCGCACTAGCAAAAACAAAGAAGAGCAGCGGAACCATCCACTTTAATGCTAGGAATCTGCTGTTTTGTATATTCTCCTTATCCTTCATACGGTAGAATGTCAGCATGCCCATTGCCGTGAAGCCTACTAAGGTGGTCCTAATAATTGCCGCATATGCATCATACGGGGTAAATGTATCAAGAACTGTTATATAAATCATCGTCAGCAAAAAAAATGTAAATATCCTTCTTCGTTTAATAAGCCAATAATCAATGAGGTACGACATTAACCACAACAAAATAAAGAAGAGCAGACTTTTGAACATATTGGTTAACTCAGGCCAATTCGTATCAAATAAAACCGCAACATTTCCGATTATTTCTGATGTAAAAGCACCGACCCAGTTAAATGTAAAAAAGGAATTTCCATAGAATAAATACTGTAAAACAAATAGTATATATCCAATTTTAATAAGACCGGTTAAGACAGGATGAAAACGAAGATAGGCCATTAAAAGTGAGAGGCATAGAAACAGGATGAAAACGAAGACATTCCCTGTATTTGTTAGTTGCTCCATTGGCCGCAGCCATTCCCATATAAGAAAAAAACCAAGCACATACAGCAGGAAATTAGATATAGCCGTATGAATTCCTATAGATCTCAACTAGTTGCCACCTCCAAAAATGCATCCTTGAACCTTCCTTTTGACACAGGCATGACTATAATTCCCCTTGAAGAAGCTGCATTTTTTAAGCTTCTTTCTTCCTGAGTTAAACTCTCATTTGCTTCCTTCACAAGAAAAACGGCCACCTGGTAGCGCTTGTTGGCAAGATAGCTTATTTTTTCTACAAGCTGTCTCGTCAAGTTCGTGGTAGTAATCAATAAAGTCGCTTGCTGCTGCAATAATGTCATTTCATTATCAAGCACATTTGCCAACACAAGCGGACACGCATCCTCACACTTAGCTAAATGATGGAACAAAAGACTGCGCTGGCCTTCCCCTCCTCTAATCGGGAAGGTTGTCCGCTCCTTTTCAACTGTCAGCAAGCCTGCTTGTGCTCCTTTACGAATGATTCCTCTTATTAAAGAAGCTGTGAAAGATACTAATGTCTCGAATTTCTCACTTTTTTCACAGTCAAGCACAACTAAAATGTCATGGGACTGCTTCTGTTCGAATTCCTTCGTCATAAAAGAATCCCTCTTAGCACTCGCTTTCCAATTGATCCACGAGAATCTATCACCGGTCTGATATTCTCGGATACCGACAGCCATCGTCGTATCACGTTGAATTCTTTCCTTCGATACTGTTGCACCTTGGTCATAGTGAGTCATGAACGGTTTATAGGACAGCTCCTCATATACCGGATAAACAATAATCTGATCTGGCAAAGCAAGCTTCAAATCCTTTTCTATTAATCCTAGCGGGTCACCTGTTTTGACAGCTACCTCCTTAAATAGATGCTCTCCTCTTGGAACTGCGTCTATTTGATAAGTAAGGGTAATCCGCCTTTTAAAACCAGGGAAGACTAATACTTTTCCAGAAGCCTGTTCTTTCAAGCTAGGGCTGAATACATCTTCCACCACCAAGTAAAATAGAGGGAAAAATGACGATCTTGTCAGCTCCAGTTCGACTGTCATTGTTTCCATCGCAGTATATTCATGCTTTGTGATTTTCCTTAATGCCTTCCAATCCTTTAACGGGTACATAGCGAGCAGCGCTCCGTATATGGCAAAAGGCAAAAAGCTGTAAAACAAAAACCAGCTGACAAATCCACCTTGAAACATTGCATAAGCAAAAGCAGCACCTGCCAGCAGAAAGAGGACAAGCAACTTCCAAATGCGAAGCAATCTTCTTAAAATCATTTTCATCACGTACCGAGCCTTCTAACTGGAACTTGGACAGCAGCTAAAATCTCACCCATTATATCCTCTGCAGTGATTCCATCAAACTTCGCCTCTGACTTCATAATTATCCTATGGGAAAATACAGCCTTAGTAAGATATTGAACATCATCAGGAATAACAAAATCCCTGCCTTGAACAAATGCATAACTTTGGACAGCCCTCATTAAGGCAATTGAACCGCGGGGACTTACACCTAAATAGACATTGCGATGTGTTCTCGATTCTGAGGCAAGGTCGACAATGTATTTCTTTATCGTAGCATCAACATATACTTTCTTTACTTCTGCCTGCAGCATGAGCAGCTCTTCCAAGGATACAACACTCTCCAACTCTTCGATTGGAGCTGAGGTTTGGACTCTCGTAAGGACCTCTATCTCTTCTTCATGTGTTGGGTAACCCATCTTCATCTTTAAGAGAAATCGGTCCAACTGAGCTTCAGGAAGAGGATATGTCCCTTCATATTCAATCGGGTTTTGTGTAGCCATAACAAAAAAAGGCTTTTTCAGCTTGTGTGTTACACCATCAATTGTGACACTGCTTTCTTCCATTGCCTCTAATAAGGCAGATTGGGTCTTAGGAGAAGTCCTGTTAATCTCATCTGCGAGAATAATATTGCCTAGTATCGGTCCAGGAAGGAATTGAAACTCCATCTCCTTTGGATTATAGATGGATACACCTGTAACGTCAGATGGTAGCAGGTCTGGTGTAAACTGAATTCTGCGGAAGTTTGCTCCAACAGATTTAGCCAAGGATCGAACCATCATTGTCTTTCCCACTCCCGGAACATCTTCAAGGAGCACATGTCCTTGCGCCAACAATGCAATCAAACTCAGCTCTGCCACATCCCGCTTGCCGATCATCACCTTTTCAATATTTTCAATTATTCTGTTCACTTTCCCGTTCGCTTCTTGTGTAATTGTCATGCTTCTCCTCCTATATAAATTAACTGCTAACAAATATATATTAAATTTGCAGGAAGGACACTTTGCTAAGCCATCCTTCCACCAAGCACCTTAAAGTTTATGCTATTAAGAAAGAAATTCGTTCGGATTAAGACCAAGCTCCTGACAGATTTCTGCGACTGTTTGTTTCTCTCTTTGGTCGAAGTTTCCATCTGCATACCCGATGGATATACAATACCTAGCCACAAGACGGGCAACTTCAGGCTTGGAACGAACCTTACCGAGAGCTCTAAAAGCTTCAGCACGTCCGATTATTTGGTCATATTCCATTCTTCTCACAAAATGATTAAATTGCTGCTGCACCTTGTTTGTGTCAAAAACTCGCAATTCCTCACTTTGATGAATGAACTCCATCATCTTCCGCTCTTCAGCCGGATCCAGTCGGCCGTCTGCCATGCTGACAAGCGCACAAGATGCTACAACGGCATCAAGAACATCAGGACTTTTAAAGCGCATAAACAGCTCCTTCGCTCTCTGCTTTTGCTGCCTGCCCCACTCAGCATAGTCCGTACTAGAAGGTGACCAGTTGTTTCTGCAGCTGTTGCAAGTAAATTTCAGTTGATTTTTGCCGATAAATCCGCCAAGTAAACCTATCGGACCAAGAATTAAACCGCCGATAGCTGCTTTCCCAAGCCCAAAGCCTTTCTCACCTGTTCTTACATTCGTGCTGCTACACCTTGGGCAAACAATATGTTCACCGCCGTATGCAGCTGTTTGCCCTTGTCCAAAACCCTGCTGTTGATAATCGCCTTGGTAGGATGCTTGTCCAAACGAAGGTGAATGGACAGGAGGAAATGTCCCAGCACTGTTCGCAGGATATGTATTTGCATATGTGTTAGAGTTCTCGTAGGATGATTGGCTTTGCACAGGTGGAGTAAAGCTATGCGGTTGAGCATTAAAGTTGTTTTGAGGAGCTGGTTCGTCATCGACAGTTACACCAAAATTCCTGCATAAAGCAGCAAGTCCTCCTTGGAAGCCACTTCCAATCGCATTGAACTTCCATTCGCCGTTATGGCGATATAGTTCAGCAGCAACAATGGCTGTCTCCACTGTGTAATCTCTTCCAAGATTGAAGCGAATTAGCTCCGTGTGGTTTCCTTCATTAAAAACACGGACATATGCATTGGAAATATGTCCAAAATTCTGCCCTTTTTCATATGCATTATGTATAGTAATTGAAAAGGCGATACGCTGGATGGTGGAAGGGACCCTGTTTAAGTCAATCCTGATTTGTTCATCGTCAAGATGACCCGCCCCTGTCCTGTTATCTCCGCTGTACATAACAGAGCCGCCCGCTCCGCTTGGGTTATTATAAAAAATAAAATCTTGGTCACCAAGAACCTTGCTGTTGCCTCCAAGCAAAAATGCGGAAGCATCTAAATCATAATCAGCACCCATATTATTGATATCCCAACCTAGCCCCACAACTACCGAGCTTAAACCTGGATTTGTCTTTGTTAAGTCCACTTTCTGCCCTTTACTAAGCATTACACCCATTTATATTCCTCCTCGCAACTAATTCACCAGTCTGTCCATTGTATTAATTTTATTGTACATGAGTTCGCTATTATTTGGAATTTTCTAACCTGCCTATATACGTGTCTCACTTGAGAAAAGTTCCATTTTCCATACCATTCGTTAGAAAAGCCTATTTCCCTTCTTCAAAAAACAAAAGGCTCCAACATTGTCAGAGCCTTTCTTGTATAAAGGACGCAGCTGGCGGCCTTTTTAAGTATTCTTCCATCTCTTCTGCTGTTATAGGCTTACTGAATAAGTAGCCTTGCATCTCTCTGCAGTTTAAATTTTTTAGAAGCCTGCACTGCTCTANTGACTCTACTCCTTCAGCCGTTACATGCATAGCAAGCTTATGCGCCATTGATATTATCAACGCCACAATTCCCTGATCCTTTTGGAGGTCCCTTATAAAAGATTGATCAATTTTCAACCGGTCAATCGGCATTTTTCTCAGTACACTCAAGGAGGAATAACCGGTCCCAAAATCATCAATTGCGATCGTAAGTCCATTGCTTTTAAGTAATTTCAGCTTATCTATCGNCTCATCAAGATAATTGGTTAGCACACTTTCTGTAATCTCCAACTGGATATGGCTTGGGTTCACTCCTGCATCCGAAATCGGCTGGAGGATGTTGTCTACAAAATCAGCCTGCTGAAATAATAAAGGGGAAATGTTGATACAAATTGTAAGATTTATCCCTTTTTCATTCCAATATTTTAATTGCCTGCAGGCTTTATTTACGACCCAATTACTTAATGCATTTATTGTTCCCATTTCCTCTGCAATAGGTATGAAGCGACTAGGAGCTATTAATCCAGACACAGGATGATTCCAGCGCAGCAATGCCTCCACTCCAATCACCTTGTTTAATACCACATCAATTTTCGGCTGATACAGAAGAAAGAAATGATGGTCGATATTTTCAATTGCCTTTCTGAGCTCACGCTGCAGGTGAAGCCTTTCGACCATAAATACCTTCATGCTATTTGTAAACAACTGTGAATTATTTCTTCCCTTTTCTTTCGCGAAATACATCGCAATATCCGCATGCTTTTCAAGAGATTCTAATTCTTCGCCATGGTCGGGGAAAATAGAAATACCAATGCTTAATGTAATATAGAACTTCTGATTTTCAATAAAGAGCGGCTCATTGAAAAGGGAAATCAAATCTTTTGCTATCCTTTCTGCTTCCTCTGCATTCTGAAGACATGGAAGCATAACGGTAAATTCATCTCCTCCATATCGGGAAACAAGTCCACGATTCGAGATACACCCAACAATTCTGTTTGCGAGCTCCTTTAACACTTTATCCCCCATATCATGCCCGATACTATCATTGATTCCTTTAAAATGATCTAAATCGATAAATAATAGAGCGAGTTTTTCCTTTGATGATTTTGCTTTAAGCATCTCCTCATTCATAGAATTGCTGAGCAAGCGACGGTTGGCGATGTTTGTCAATGGATCATAAAATGCCAGCCTCTCCAGTTTCCTCTGATATTTACGCTTCTCTGTATTATCTAGAATAGAACCCATGATTGCAGGAGCATCATTATGTATTACACTCAATTTGTGAGAAAGGACCACTACATCCAGCAGCTTGCCATCCTTTTTCCTAAGCTGTAGCTCAGCCCTAAAATTGTAAAGACCGACTTCCTCTCCTTCATGAAGCGGCAAAATCAGGTCAGAAAAATGCATACAAAGCAGCTCTTTACTGTGATAGCCGCTTAATTCAAGCAAAGTTGAATTGACATATGCAAACCTTCCTTCTCGAAGGATATAAATCCCTAATAGAGATTCCTCTACTAATGTTCTAAATTTAAATTCAGCGTCTAAGATTCTTTTATTCGATTGTTCATCCTTTATTCTTTCTCGTCTAATCAAAAGGTAAAGAATAGCACTCGTGACACAGATAAAAATCCAGCCCTTTAACATTTCATAGGATGCCAAATTACGTAAATCACCAGTGAAATAAGTGAGTATATAAGATGAGAAAATAACCCAGCATGCAGATATGATCAAGTAGATGAACGGTATCTTGAAATCTGACTTATGCAGTTTTTTGAAGTGTTTCATCTTACCCCTCCTTTTCATGGCTTCTTTTCTTAAAGAGATTATTAGTATTTACCAAGAAGGAAAAAGAAATTTACGAAGGATGCAAAGAGTAGATATTACATCGATATTTCTTTTTTAACAAACTTTGATCAGACATCGTTACATTGTTTCCATTCGGTAATCCAAGCCGGTTTTTGTCACCTATCTGTCTTTTTGTGTCACTTTTATTTAATCTTCGCTTCATTCGCTTTATTGTACAATTTATATGTAAAGGAGTTGTGTTACATATGCTTTTTGGATCAGTTATTTGTGCAATCCGCAAGTATCATAAATACAGCTATTATTATAGCGGTGAGTGTATAACATGCGGAAAAATCCGTAAGGAATATGAAAAGAATAAAAACGAAAATCATGGCCAGGAAGAAACCTATAAAACAAATGAACAAGAAGAATCCATTGATAAATGATGTGCCTTGATTGGCACATTCAAAAAACGCAGAAGAACTCTTTGCGAAGTATTCTTTTTAAGTTTTTTATATAAATTTCTCAAAAAAAGGGGAAATTGATCTAAGCTGCAAGGTCTCGGCTGTAGCTGAGCCCGTAGGAATCTCACCTACTAATCAACTTCATTTTGGAATTTTGTAGGAAGAAAATTCTAATATCTTATATGGACCTTTTTTTCAACAATCTAGATGAGCCTTAAGGGCTCTTTTTTTTGGGAATTTTTAGCACAGTGTTTATCTCTGATTTAGCAAGGGTACTTCATAAGCGTAACTGCTAAACCAAAAGGAGGAGATATATGTGTTTCGTCATCAGAAAGAATTACAATTTGAAGTAAAAGTGGACAAGCCAGATCCAATGCTTGCACGCCAAATCCAAGAGGTCCTTGGCGGACAATTCGGAGAAATGACTGTAATGATGCAATATCTTTTTCAAGGTTTTAACTGCCGCGGTGAAGAAAAATACAAGGATATGTTAATGGACATCGGCACAGAGGAAATCGGTCATGTTGAAATGCTCTGTTCCCTTATAAGCCAACTGCTGGATGGTGCATCACCAGATGACCAGGCAGAAGCAGCTAAAGACCCGACAATTGCTGCGATCATGGGTGGAGTCAATCCGCAGCATCTGCTTGTAAGCGGATTGGGAGGACTACCGACTAACTCTAATGGAGTACCTTGGAATGGTTCTTACATTGTAGCAAGCGGAAACTTACTTGCAGACATGCGCTCTAATCTTCACGCAGAAAGCCAAGGACGCCTGCAGGTTGCGAGACTGTACCATATGACAAAGGATGAAGGTGTCCGCGCCACATTTAGAAAAATGCTTGCCCGTGACAGATATCACCAATATCAGTGGCTTGCAGCAATCGAGGAACTGGAAAGTAAAAATGGTATTGTTGTGCCTGCAAGCTTCCCGCCAGAAGCAGAGAAAGAATCACAGCCTGAAGCATATGAATTCTGGAACCTCTCCGAAGGATCAGAGTCATCTGATGGCTTGTGGGCAACTGGAAGTGCCCCAGACGGCACAGGAGACTTCGTGTATGTGAAAGAGCCTGTCGCAAAAGGGAATGTTCCAATAACAAAAGTACCTTCAGAATCACTGCACCATGATTTAAATACGTTGAACACGTTGAAATAAAACGAAAAGAGCTGGCAGTATTCGCCAGCTCTTTTCATTTTCACATGACATTTTCTCTTTCAAGGTGAGTAAGTGCTTGTCTCAAGCTCGCCCTCGTAACTAGATTCTTCCTATCTAGACCTAGACTCACCATTGTCTGGGCTATCTCTGGCCGTACTCCTGAGAATATTGTCCCAATACCGAGAAGTCTTAGTGCATCCATAAGTTTAAACAGTTCGTTAGCGACCATCGTATCTATAATGACAACACCCGAAATATCAATGATCAGGTTGCTGATTCCCATTTCACTAGTTTTCACCAATGTTTCTTCCATAAGCAACTGTGCTCTTTCTGTATCTAAATCACCGATTAAAGGCAGGATAGCAATATTTTCTGTAATTGGCACAACTGGAACAGACAGCTCTAAAAACGCTTTTCGCGAATTATTNAGTGTATTTGCATAAGAATCCACATAAGACAGGCTGAAATTGTATAAGGCATGATCCAATAAAGGATCAATAATATCCTTCACTTCGAACGCCTCATCGATGGAAAAATTTCTTTCTTTCATTTCTTTTTTCAATACTTCCCATATTGCTGTTCTGTAAAAAGACACATCCTTTAATGCCTCATCTAATGGTACTCCTTCGGAGGACAAATTTGCACCAGTGCTGATTCCCCATTCTGAAAACAAAGAACGAGACTCTTCTGAATCAGGATGGTTTAATAGGCTTTTTCCGAATAGAGAAATAAAATGAGCACGAAGATGAAGTATTTCTTCCTCCACACGGCTGAGCTCTTTCAATGTCTCTTGGCTCTCTCCCTCTAATCTCCGATTATGTACAGTCATTGCAATCTCTTTTGAATGTTGTAATAACAAATTCCCTAGATGAGTTATATCTTCTTTCATTTAACCTGCTCCTCCAATAACCGAAATTCAATAGCTTATTCTTTCTTATTATAACAATTACTTCTGCTGCTTTCATAGAACCCTATTTTCTTAGATGGCTATTGATTCCCCAGACATAGTTTTANAAACAAATTCTGGCTGCTATTGCGGAACGATATTTACGCGGTTTCTAAACAAAAGCAATCATCATTATAATAGATAACTTCTGTTAAAATCTTGCAGCCTTCCATCTTCTCAAAGACTTCACGAGCTTCTTGTTCTGTAGTGAATTCAAACAGTACTGTACTATTTTCCTGTGAATACACAGTAATTACCCACATCAAATTGCCACTCCTTTTTTCGTTATTCACATTTAAGCTGTTTCATACCCTTTCAATAGAAGGCCCGCCTTTAGCTTTTCTAACTGAAGTTCTTGCCTTAAATAAAGCTGTTCCGCTTCTTCTAACGAGATTTCTTTAAANCTGATTTTTTCCCCCGGCTTCTTTTGAGCAAGCAGAGGGATATCAGCCGTTGCCACTTGAGCGATTTTTGGATATCCTCCCGTTGTTTGCCGATCTGCGAGCAGTATAATTGGATTCCCATCCTTCGGCACTTGGATGGTCCCATTTGTTACAGGTTCAGATAAGAGTTCTGCTGACTCTTCCATTTGCAGCGGTGTTCCCTCTATCCGATATCCCATCCGATCTGAATTCGGAGTAATGTGAAATTCTTCCTTAAAGAATCCCTCTCTGCTTGATTCAGTAAAACTGTCAAATTCTCCGCCTCTTATAACACGAATAACAGTTTCTTTCAGATTAACAAACGGCTCTGGATTCACATGCCAATTGGCGGCAACAAAAGATACCCCCTCTGCGCTGCTATTCAACTCCCGAAAACGCTGGTCGGAAACCCCAGGGATACGGCAATCCAGCGTATCTCCTGCTATTAATGACCTTTTAAGCCCGCCTAGTTCCCCACGCAAATACGTGCTTTTGCTTCCAAGCACTTCCTTCACATCAAACCCGCCTGCAACAGCTATATACGTCCTGCAACCTGAGCGAGAAGCCTGAAAGCGAAGCAAACTTCCTTTTCTTACAAACACAGGCCTCCATAAAGGGAGTGGCTCCTCTTCCACGACAGGTGCCAAATCTCCCCCTGTAACAGCAATGAGCAAGTCTTCCTCAACGTAGAATGATGCGCCCATCAAGGTCATTTCCAGTACTGCCTCGTTCTCCTTGTTGCCTACGAGTAAATTAGCAATCCGCAAAGAGATAGAATCCATTGCGCCGCTTACAACTACTCCGTATTTTTGATAACCGTATCTGCCTAAATCTTGGATGCTTGTAAGCATACCCGGGCGCTCCACTCTCAAGCTCATATCACTGCCTCCTTAAATCCTTTATACTCTTCAAAAGAAATCGGCTTAAACCTGACAATATCACCTGCTCTTAAAAGAGTCGGAGGGTTTTTGTCCGGATAAAAGAGGTCAATAGGTGTTCGTCCAATGATTTGCCAGCCACCAGGTGTGGAAATCGGGTAAACACCTGTTTGCATGCCGGCTATACCGACAGAACCTGCTGGTATNGATAATCTTGGTGAAGAATGACGCGGTGTTGCTATCTGTTCAGACATTCCCCCTAGATAGGGAAAGCCAGGAGCAAAGCCAATCATATAAACGAGATATTCCGCTTGTGAATGGATTTCTATTACTTCTGCAGATGATAATTGATTGTGTTTTGCTACTGCTGTCAAATCTGGGCCAAGCTCTCCTCCATAGCAGACAGGAATATCAACAATTCTTTTTTTACTTTGCTCTGTCGTATGGAGATTCTTCAGTTTTTCCTTCAGGATGGATTGAACCATACTAAATGGTGACAAGACTTCTGGCTTGCTTTTATTTTTGTACATTTGAAAGACATGTAAAGGATTATAAAAGATAGTCACGCTTGTAAAGGCCGGAACACATTCAATGAAGCCTGCAAAAGTATCTGTTTCTATGCAGTCAGTAAATGCCTTCACCTGTTGATGTACATCAGGACTTATTTCTGTACCAAATTGCACAAGTATTGCTGAATCTCCAAGCGGCTTCATTTGAACATCCATTCTAAAACCGACAAAATTCCCCATCATCAATATCCTCCTTTCTTTTAGTTCCGTTTTTCGGATTATTAGTTCCGTTTATTAGAATATAAAACTATTATAATTATCAGAAATTTAAAACGCAACTCCTCTGAATAGAAAAGTGACATGAGCAAACAATACTCATGCCACTGTAATCTATTCTTTAAACAGCATTACTTTTCCTGTTTAATGAGTCTGTCCGCCTGTTTCCTGAATATCCTTTTCATTAATAATCGCTGCTTCAACACCTGTCTTTAGCCCTTTAACTATTGTATCTAGTGCCATGCTGGACTGCCCCGGATATGCTGCCGCCTGTTCAGGAAGGAATGGAATATGGATGAAGCCTCCTCTTATTCTGTTTCCCCCTTGCTCTAATAGATTCATTAGACCATAGAAAATATGGTTGCAGACAAATGTGCCGGCAGTTTGTGAAACAGAAGCAGGCACTCCTTTCTCCCGCATTGCTTTTACTATTGCCTTAATTGGCAGTGTGGACCAATAGGCTGCTGGACCTCCTTCAACGACGGCTGTATCAATTGGTTGCTGTCCTTTATTATCTGGAATCCTTGCGTCATTGACATTGATAGCAATCCGCTCAATCGTTACATCAGGACGGCCGCCTGCTTGGCCAACACAAATAATCAGCGATGGGTCAATCTCCTTCATGTAGTCTTCCAGTTTTGCTATTGATTCATTGAAAACGGTGGGTATTTCCCGTGCTACTATTAAATAATCCCCAATCTTTACACCGTCAAGCTTTTTAACAGATTCTAAAGCTGGATTAGTTGTTTCTCCCCCAAATGGATCAAAGCCTGTTAACAAAACCTTTTGCATTTCATATTCCTCCTCGTTATTTGATTAGTACGAAATCAAAAATGGTAAACCAAGAAATACATCAATAGCATATTAATTATAAATACTGGAATAGCAACGGGTATTTGCGCTTTTATGACTGCATTTTTATCCTTTAAATTCAAAAGCATTGCCGGAACAATATTAAAGTTGGCAGCCATCGGTGTCATCAATGTACCACAATATCCTGCAAACATTCCAAGAGCTGCCATAATTGCAGGATTTCCTCCATGCATCTGAACGATGAGAGGAAGACCGATTCCCCCTGTTATCACAGCAAAAGCGGCAAAGGCATTTCCCATAATCATCGTGAACAGCAGCATTCCGATACAATAAGCAGCTACCGCAACAAAAGCATAATTTGTCGGCAGGAAATCTCCTACAATTCCTGATACAACATCACCGACTCCTGCCTTAGAGAATATTCCTCCTAATGCGGCAAGCATCTGCGGCAAAATAACCGCCCAGCCTACAGCTTGCAGAAGACGACTCCCCTCATTAATAGGAACAGCAGCTTTGGCCTTTGTGATAAGCTGTGCAGCTATAAAGGCAATAATCGTCGCAAGACCAAGAGCAATTAGTGTGACATTCTCTGGATTTACCAGCTGGATAGAACCAAACTTGATTTTCCCAAGTGTCAGCGTACCCACAATAGTAAGAACAGGAATCAAAATAGCTGGAAGGAAAATCTTATTTCTTAGTCTTTCTGCATGCCCTTCTCTTACATCAGGATCAGATTCTTCCTCCTTTGATTTTGTTACCTTGCCAATTGCTGCAACTATCACCATCACCAGAACAAGATATCCAACATACAGGGGTGGAATTTGTTTGCCGAACAAGAAAGTTATCGCAAAAATACCCCAGAAAATAGCGGATCCCCACCGGGTTGGATGATTCTTATCCAATGCAACACGAACAGCAACGAAGGCTACGATAATGCCTAATAAGTAATAAAGTGTATCAAGTGTTATTAAGTGCATCACAGAACCTCCTCTTCCTTGTTCGTTTTTGGCAAGCTTTCTAAACTACTGCTTTTTCCTGCGGCTTTGGCAATGCGCTTATCAAGTCTGTTAAAACGGAACCAACTTACAATCAAAGCAGTAATTGCAGTAGGAATGCCCCAAAGCGCCATATCCCACACATCTACATCTATGCCGACCGAATCAAAGAACCCTTTCATCAGCAGGATTGCACCTGTTGCGATAAAGATATCCTCTCCGAAAAACCACCCTGTGTTTTCAGCGGCAGCAGAATGTGCCTTAATATCGTTTTTTGTTTTTTCCGGCAGCTCGCCATATCTTGCAGCAGCTGCCCCTTCAGCCATTGGTGCAACTAGAGGACGAACAGTTTGAGCATGTCCCCCAATATTAAGGCCAATTGCTGCAGAACCTTCGCGGATAAATAAGTAAGTTAACAACACACGACCGGTTGTTGCATTTTTTGCTTTCTTGATTAAAGATTCTGCTCGCTCCTTCAAACCATAACGCTCGAGCACCCCAATTACTGGCAATGTCAGGATAATCGGTAAAGACATGTACCTGTTATCGATAAAGAATTGCCCGAATAAAGTTAGAATTTCATTAAAAGAATAGCCTGCTACAAGGCCTGTTACAATTCCTGCGACTGTCACAACAAGCAATGTGTTGAAACGAAAAGCAAAGCCAACTGCCACAACGAGAATCCCTATAAGCTTAATCATCTATATTATTACTCCCTTCTATGTATCTACTACTTAAGATTATTCCATTCATTGCTACCAGTTCCGATTTTCGGAATATCAGTTCTGAATTATTAGATTTATCTGTTATATTATACTAGTAGGCATAAAAATACAATACAATTTATTATTCCAACCTAACGTTAACTATAAAAAACTACTTTTAAAGGGTATCATCAAGTGAATTGAATTTTTAAAAAATTAAGTAATATGCATAAACAATGTTTTATGCTACGATAATCGAAACAGCAGTTCCTTAATTCGGAATATTAATAGTTAGGAGGTAATGTCTTGTATTGCGTTGATTTGAACTGTGATTTAGGAGAGAGCTTTGGTGCATATAAGATAGGGATGGATGAAGAAATTCTCCGCTTCGTTACATCAGCGAATATCGCCTGCGGTTTTCATGCTGGCGACCCGTCCGTCATGAAAAAAACTGTCAAGCTGGCACTCGACAACAAGGTCAAAATTGGAGCACATCCAGGTCTTCCAGATTTGGCTGGGTTCGGACGGAGAAACCTGAATATCTCTCCCCAAGAAGCACATGATATTGTCATATATCAAATTGGCGCTCTTTCAGGCTTTGTAAAAGCAGAGGGAGCAAAGATGGAGCATGTTAAACCACATGGAGCCCTATATAANATGGCTGCCAAGGACAGCATTCTCGCAAATGCAATTGCAGAGGCAATCTATAAAGTGGACCCGGAACTGATTTTGTTCGGTTTAGCAGGCAGTGAACTAATCCGTGCCGGTGAAAAAATCGGTCTGCAAACAGCCAATGAAGTATTTGCCGATCGCACATACAATATTGACGGCACCTTGACCCCCCGAACTGAGACAGATGCCCTTATTCATGACAAGGACCAAGCAGTCAATCAAGTAGTCCGTATGATCAAGGAAGGAAAGGTTACTTCCAGAAAAGGTGCAGATGTACCTGTCAAAGCCGATACTATCTGCATTCACGGCGACGGGTCTGAAGCCCTCATATTCGCCCGACACATTAAGGAAACACTTGAAACAGAAGGGATTAAGATTACTGCATTCCACTCTTAAAGACATACAAAAAAGGACATGGGAATTTACATCCATGTCCTTAAATCTTATTCTATATAACCCAATTTACGAGATATCTCCAGTGCTGCTGCCTTCACTTGCACTGCCAGCGGTCCTAGCTTGTCCTGCTGATAATTGACATCAAGTCCAGCTATGCTGATGCCAGCTACAATTTCTCCTTTAAAGTTAAAAATCGGCGCAGCAAGAGCAGCTGAATAATCCTCCAGCTCCGAATAGCTGACAGAGAAGCCATTTTCCCTTGATTCTGAAATCATCTGACGCAGCTTTCCTCTATCTGTAATCGTACCTGACGCAATCGGATGCAAATCTGTTTCATCTATATATCTCTCTCGCTCCATATAGGGCAGAAAAGCAAGAATAACACGAGAGCACGCACCAGCATAAAGAGGAGTCCTTCTCCCAATTGCCGTATAAAGCCTTACAGGCTGTTTCGTATCCAGCTTTTCAATATAAATAGCCTCATTTCCATCGCGGACAATCAAGTTGACCGCTTCTCCAACCTCCTGATGTAGCCGATGCATCAAAGGCAAAGCCACCTGCCTGATATCAAGCCGCTCCGATACTAAATGCCCGAACTGAAGAAACAAAAGCCCAAGCGAATACTTGCCATCCACATCCTTATCAAGCAAACCCATTTCCTCCAGCGACATTACCATCCTGTACACAGACGTCTTTGGTATCCCCGAAAACTGGACAATCTCATTAAAGCTCAGCTTCGAATGATGAAGAAATAGATTTAAAATGTCCATCGACTTCACAACCGTTTTATTTTTACTTTGCAAGAACATCCCTCCTTTTTTATCATGGCATTTCCGTTAATGTTCATGCCATTATTATACCTTATTGGTGGTGGTGGAAGAATGGGTATTGCAGAAAAACCCATTGGAGAGTGCAGGCAATCCAACTAAAAAAGATAGTTGATAGTCAATGATAAACAAAAAAAACTTCCCACAAGATTTAATATCTTATGAGAAGCTTTTTTTATGCTAAATGTAAAATAATGGATGCTTATCACTATGGAATTATTGAAAGTTCGATTATCTAATGACTACTTGTTAACCATACTAGACGTTAAACCCTTGCCCAAATACCAACACTCTTAATTTCCTTATACTCAGGCTGCCAAACAGCATCTACTATTGCTTTTGGTACATCGGAAATATCTGCTCTTGCGATTCCGTCCTCTAACGCAGCCTTTGCTACTTCAACAGCAACATAGATAGATACATCATGTAACTTCTCAATGGAAGGAAGCAATGAAGCTCCTGGCTGGTTATTGTCGCACATCTCTGCCACAGCATTTGCAGCAGCTGTAAACATTCCTTTTGAGATTACTTGAGCTTTTGAAACGATCGCTCCAAGGCCTAAACCCGGGAATACAAATGCGTTGTTTGACTGACCGATTTGATAAGAAACTCCGTTATATTCTACATCAGCGAACGGGCTTCCTGTTGCAATTAACGCCTTGCCGTCCGTCCATTTAATCAAATCCTCTGGTACTGCCTCAGCGAGATGAGTCGGGTTAGACATAGGCATGATTATTGGACGTTCAACATGCTTAGCCATTTCTTTGACAATTTCCTCAGTAAAGGCGCTAGCTTGTCCAGAAGTACCAATAAGAATGGTTGGCTTTACTCTCTTCACTACTTCCAATAATGAAATGTTTCCGTCCTCATTACTTTCCCAGTTTTTGACTTCCTCTGCTTTTCTTACATAGGGCTTTTGAAATTTCAGGACATCAGGTGTTTCATCTGTAAGTAATCCTCGATAGTCAATAGCCCAGAAACGATCGTGTGCTTCTTCTCTCGTCAGCCCTTCTAGAACCATGGCATCTGCCATTTGATCTGCATTACCGATGCCGGCAGCACCTGGTCCAAAGACAACAATGCGCTGATCCTTCAAGGATGTTTCTGTTACTTTTAATGCGGACATAATGGCAGCAAGAGTGACAGCACCTGTACCCTGAATATCATCATTAAAGGTAAGAATTTTATCTCCATATTTATCCAAGATATTGCGGGCATTCACATTTCCAAGGTCCTCCCAATGGAGTAGTACTTCTGGGAAAAACTTTCTTGCAGTGTGTACAAATAAATCGATGAAATCATCATAACGCTCACCACGAACTCGGGCAAATTTATTACCAATATAAATAGGATCATCAATTAAAGACTGATTGTTCGTACCAACATCGAGCACGACTGGCAACACACGGCTTGGATCAATCCCAGCTGCTGCTGTATAAACAGCCAGTTTACCTATCGCAATGTTTATCCCGCCTACCCCCTGATCCCCAATACCAAGAATACTTTCCGAGTCAGTGACCACGATTAAGTCAATGTCATTTTTAGATACCCCTAGATTAGCAAATCCTTTTTCAATGCCTTCAGGATGATCAATGGATAGATATAATCCACCTGGGCGATGATAGCTGTGAGAGTATGTCTGAATAGCCTCACCAACAGTAGGTGTATAAATAATTGGAAGCATTTCTGCTAGATGGTCTTTTAAAAGTCGGTAGAACAAAACAACATTACGGTTATATAAATCATAAAGCAAACCGTTTTTAAAAAGGTCGGTAGTCCGCATCGAATATTGTTCGTAGGTCCTGTTAGCCTGTTCATCAAGGGTAAGAACTTGGGGCGGCAACAGACCGTCAAGTCCAAGTTCTTCCCTTTCCTCTTTGGTGAAAGCTGTTCCTTTATTTATAAAAGGATTAGAGAGAACCTCTTTTCCTTTTAATGTGGTAATAATTACATTATCAGGCACGCTCATTTGTAAATCCTTCTTTCTATATTAAATTAATACTTTTTTCATCATGCTGCACTTGAATATGTTTTTTAGCCTTTTTCCTTTCGGACCTTTTATATACATAGCTGACAATAATCGGACAGACAATTGCTGAGACTACACATGCTGCTGCAACTTGCGCAGTAGCAGCTGGTGCTATTGCAGAAAGTGTTGGATCTGCTGCTGCAACAACAGCTGGTGTTGCTACAGCATTACCTGCAGTTGACCCAGTTGCTAAACCAACGATTGGATTTTCTTTGAATAATTTTAAAAGTAGGAAAGCACCAATTCCTGTAAATGAAGCTATTAATCCTAATAATAAGCCAGGACCACCTGCTTCTACGATAGTTTTCAGATTCATTCCCGCCCCTAATGGGAAAGAGAAAAATGGGATTAATAATAATTTACTACTTCCAAGAAACTTTCTCATATCAGGATCAATATTCCCTAAAATCATTCCAATTAGTATTGGTATTAATACCCCAACAAGGGCTTCAAAAGGAATAGAAGCAAGGCCAGATGCACCTAATGCTACTAACGTGAAAAATGGACCATCTTTTAATGAAAATAATGCGTAAGCCCCTACATCTGTTTCGTCACCATAAGATGAAGCAAGGGATGCATATAATCCGCCATTAGCATTTAATAACGCTGCAAGGATTGCTAGTGGTGATAATCCTAGTATTCCGGCAGGACCAAAAACCATCGCTACAAGGATACCTAACCCCGCACCTACTATAAATTTCCCTGATAATAAAATTGCACCTTTTTTGATTGCCTTTGGTGCTAGTTTGAAGTTAATTTGAGAGCCAATTAAAAACATAAAACAAGCTAAAATAGTGGATGATGCCTCTTTACTAAATAATGCCGTTGTAAAATGTCCTATTTCTAAAAATTGCGGAAAAAATGTGTTTGTTAATACCCCTAAAAATAATGGAACTACCATCATTCCGCCTGGAATTTTATCGAGTGTCTTCTTGATTGGAATTTGCATATATATTCCCCCTTGTCTTTTTTATCATCATGCGAAAAATCCAAATTCCTTTTTGCAATAGCGAAAGCGATTGCAAATTTAGTGCCTGCTGCACCATGTCTTACTCCCCTTTGTTACGTGTCCATCATATTCCCAATTAAACCGTTTTCAAAGTTTTATAAAGTTTATTAATTCTTTTTGTAAATAAAAAAAGTAAGCAGTATTCATAACTGCTTACAAAAAGTTTTTTATTAAATGTTCTTTAAATTGATTATATTCATGTTGATAAACAGGCCTCCCGACAGCACCGTAGATTATCTTCACCTCAAGAATACCTATATCCTTAAGAAAATTTAGATACTTCCTGGCAGAAACTCTTGAGATGCCTACAACATTTACAATATCATCCGTCGAAAAAGGGATTTTCTTCAATTTCTGTACCGCATCCCAAACTTGCTTTAAGGTATCCTTTGCTAAACCCTTTGGCAATTCTTCTGCTATGACAGGTTCATCTCTGTGCAAAAGCAAGGTATCTAGCTCTTGTTGACTAACTGAATCCTGTTTATCAATGAACCGAGTTTGCTCAAGATAGTTAGTAAGAGCCGTGTTAAACCTTTCAAATTCAAATGGCTTAATTAAATAGTCAATAATACCATACCTTAATGCTCTCTTAATTCTTTCAAGATCTGATGCAGCAGAAATGATAATAACATCCGTTTCAAGGTCATTTTTCCGAAGATAGGCTAACAGTTCAAGACCAAGTTTTCCAGGCATAAAAATATCCAAAAGGATTAGCTGTATTTCTTCCGTATTCAGTAACTGAATAGCTTCATCAACTGATGTGGCTGTCGCAGCTAAGCGGAACCCGTCGATTTTGGAAAGGTAACGTTTATTGATTTGCGCTACCATCGGGTCATCTTCTACAATCATTACATTAATCATGTCAATTCATCCTCTGCTTTATAAGATATATACACAGCAAAACTCGATCCCTTCCCAGGCTTGGACGAAATAATCAGTTCTCCTTCGAGTCTTTCAATTGCCTGCTCCAAAAGATACAATCCGAAACCGCGGTTATTACCTTTAGTGGAGAAGCCTTTGTCCAATATTTTGTTTTGGAGTGAATTCGTCATTCCCATCCCTGTGTCTTTAACCTCGATTGTTAAAATATCCTCTGCATAATCAAGTTTGAGATGGACTCTTTTGTTGATACTGTTCGCAATTGCCTCTATCGCATTATCTAATAGATTTCCAATTATTGTTATTAGTTCATGTGTAATTTCATGGTTTGCAGGTTTAGGAAGCTTATTTGCACAATCAAATGAGAGGGAAACTCCTGACTCTCTAGCGAAGCTAAGCTTCCCAATCAGAAATCCAGCAAGAACAGGATCCTGAACTTTCTTTGTAACAAAGCCATTTTCCGTTTCCCTATGGTTAACCGTTTCACTCACATAATCAGCAAGTGTATCGTATTGTTCAGTACGGACAAGACCGAGAATAACATGTAGTTTATTCATAAATTCATGGGCCTGAGCGCGGAGAGCATCAGCATAATTACGTACACCTGTCAGCTGTTCAGCCAAATGCTGGACCTCTGTTTTATCACGGAAAGTAGCAATAGCTCCTACAGGCTGATTGTCCACAACGACTGGTACCCGATTCACTAAAATGGTAACCCCATGCAGACTTTGTTGTTGGTCCAACTCTGTTTCACCCGATTTTATTATGTGTGTTAAGCGTGTCTCTGGTAAATACTCTTCAATGTCCATCCCCATAGGGTCACCTTCAAGACCAGCCTTTTTAAAAAGCTTACTGGCTGCCTTATTAACAAGAGTGATTCTTCCTTCCTGGTCAATAGCTATGATACCTTCACGCACAGACTGAAGCATAGAACTGCGCTCTTCAAGCAGCTTTGCAATAACAGACGGCTCCAGACCTAGAAGGATTTTTTTAAAGTACCTTGCCAGCAAGATGGCACCGATTACTCCTATCAGAATTCCGATTAACGTCCCCATAACTATTCCCATTCGTCCTTTATGGACAGCTTCGGTAACGCTTTTTAAAGAGATTCCTACAGCCGCCGCTCCAATTTGTTGTCCCTGTGAATCTTTTATTGGGGTAAAGGCGCGTAATGATTGTCCGAGAGTTCCCTTTGAAATGGAAACATACTCCTTTCCTATAAGAACAGGACCTTCATCTCCTCCTAAAAAGTGCTTCCCCACTTTACTAGGCTCCGGATGGGATAACCGAATTCCTTTCATGTCCATAATGACAACAAAATTAACATTCGTTTTTTCCTTTATTTGATTAGCAAAAACTTGTAAATCTTGCTGACTAGTATTTCCTTCAAGAGCCTCTATTACTTCTGGGGTAAGTGCCATCATCCTTGCTACATTCAGTGCCTTTTCTTTCTGTGTTCCTTCTACACTGGAAGTAATACTTTTGCTTATTAACAAGTCGGTTATCCCAAGTGATGCCGCAACAACAATGCATACAAAAATAATGATGATGGCTTGTAAACTAAGTTTGCTCTTTTTCATAAACTCCTCCAAGTCTTATAGAATGTTTAAGATAAATGCAAAAAATGCAAAAGGACCACTAAACTCAACAATTAGCTTTAAGCAGTCTTTTATATTCATCATTGAATTAGCAAAATGACACCCATAGTACTTTGTAAGATTCATTAACAATGAAGATTTATTATTATTAGCCTCTCCATAAAAAGCGCTTTCACATGGATTGATTATATTTTTCCAATTATATTATAGTACTTGAAATCAGCGGAACGATTTATGTAATTAAATAAAGTATTATAAACACAAAAAACCACTCCCTTAACAAGGGAGTGGTTTTTAATATTTAGGGTAAAATAGTTGTTTTTCAGATGGTTGGCTTAAAAACGGCCTTACATCATACCGCCCATTCCACCCATGCCGCCCATATCAGGCATTGCAGCAGAACCAGCTGGTTCTGGCTTGTCAGCAACTACTGCTTCAGTAGTCAAGAACATAGCAGCAACGCTTCCTGCGTTTTGAAGTGCAGAACGAGTAACTTTAGTTGGATCAACGATACCTGTTTCGATCATGTTTACCCATTGACCGTTTGCAGCGTTGAATCCTGTTCCAACAGGTTCGTGTTTAAGGCGCTCAACGATAACTGATCCTTCAAGACCTGCATTGTGAGCAATTTGGCGAACTGGCTCTTCGATTGCGCGAAGAACGATGTTGATACCAGTAGCTTCGTCGCCTTCTGCTTCAATAGAAGCAACTTTATTATATACGTTTAGAAGTGCAGTACCACCACCAGCTACAATACCTTCTTCCACTGCAGCACGAGTAGAATTCAATGCATCTTCAATGCGCAATTTGCGTTCTTTCAATTCTGTTTCAGTCGCAGCGCCGACTTTAACGACAGCAACTCCGCCTGCAAGCTTAGCAAGACGCTCTTGCAACTTCTCACGGTCGAACTCAGAAGTAGTTTCTTCTAATTGAGCGCGGATTTGGTTGATGCGTGATGCGATGTTTGCTGAATCTCCAGCACCTTCTACAATTGTTGTGTTTTCTTTTGTAACAACAACTTTTGCAGCACGGCCTAATGATTCAATTGTTGCAGATTTAAGGTCTAGGCCAAGATCTTCTGTAATTACTTCCCCGCCAGTCAATACAGCGATATCTTCTAGCATTGCTTTACGGCGATCACCGAAGCCTGGTGCTTTAACAGCAACAGCAGTGAAAGTTCCGCGAAGTTTGTTCACTACTAATGTAGCATTTGCTTCACCTTCAACATCTTCTGCCACGATTAATAATGGTTTGCCTTGTTGAACAACTTGTTCAAGCACTGGCAGGATTTCTTGGATGTTAGAAATCTTCTTGTCAGTGATTAAGATGTATGGGTTGTCAAGAACTGCTTCCATTTTGTCTGAATCAGTAACCATGTAAGGAGATACATATCCGCGATCGAATTGCATACCTTCTACTACATCTAATTCAGTTGTAAAGCCTTTCGATTCTTCGATTGTGATAACACCGTCGTTACCAACACGTTCCATTGCTTCTGCAATCAATTGACCTACTTCTTCGTCAGCAGCAGAAATAGCAGCTACTTGTGCGATAGAAGCTTTGCCTTCGATTGGTTTTGAAATAGCTTTCAACTCTTCAATCGCTGTTGCGATCGCTTTGTCCATCCCTTTACGGATACCCATTGGGTTTGCACCAGCAGTTACGTTTTTAAGACCCTCACGGATCATCGCTTGTGCTAATACTGTAGCAGTTGTTGTACCGTCTCCAGCTACGTCATTTGTTTTACTTGCAACTTCCGCAACAAGTTTCGCACCCATATTTTCAAATGCATCTTCCAACTCGATTTCTTTTGCGATAGTAACACCGTCGTTTGTAATTAGCGGTGAACCATATTTCTTTTCAAGCACAACATTGCGTCCTTTAGGTCCAAGTGTTACTTTAACAGCGTCAGCAAGTGCATCTACACCGCGAAGCATAGAGCGGCGCGCTTCTTCACTAAATTTAATATCTTTAGCCATTTTGAAAAACCTCCTCAAGATTTATGTTTTTTCTTCTTATATATTAATATCTGATTATTGTACGATTGCCAAAATGTCGCTTTCGCGTAGAATTAAATATTCTTTCCCTTCATACTTAACTTCAGTTCCAGAATATTTTGAGAAGATAATTACATCATCAACAGATACATCAAGTGCAGCACGTTCTCCGTTATCAAGAACACGGCCGTTTCCAACTGCTACTACTTTGCCTTCTTGCGGCTTTTCTTTCGCAGAGTCAGGCAGCACGATGCCACTTGCAGTTTTTTCTTCTGTTTCAACAAGCTCAATAACAATACGATCTCCTAATGGCTTTAACAAGTGAAACAACCTCCTCGAATTATATGTAAATTTATTACTATTAGCACTCATCACTCTTGAGTGCTAACACAATTATTATATTAATTAATCTTTTTATAATTTGCAAGAGACAAGCTTTAGATTTTACAAAAAATTATACCTTGCCTTTGCAAACGCCTTTAAGAAGTATACACTCTTTCTTCGACTTTATTCATAAATTCTCCTCTTTTTAATGTGTTCTATTTGAAAGAAGCAACCACTTATTAGTAGAATAAAGAGTATGTGTATTACTCATTCTAATCATTATTTGTGCAAAGGGCAGTATTTGCCTAATGCGAAGAATACTAATGCTCTGAATTTTATATGATTATTCTATATATTAGAATATTGAAAAGGAGTAAGATATCTTGAAAAAAGAATATTGGATTATTGTAATATCGTATATTGCTATGCAATTATCTACATTAATTGGTGTTCCCATTGTCATGTTTTTTGGGAAGCTACTCGGGTATGATACTGCAAACCTCGGCATCGCCTCCGTTGTTATTTGGCTGATTTTCAGTTTCCTGGTGACATTGCTCGTCGTTCTCTTCCTGCTCCGCCATGAGATGAAAAATCCCCTTCGCGAAAATTCCGCGAGTATTCCTGCAAGTATCGGGTGGGCAGTGGCAGGGATCTTTCTTTCCTTAGTTGCTCAGAGCATTGCCGGCTCAATTGAAATGGCTTTAGGAATTGAGCAAGAATCGGAAAATACGCAGCAGCTTATGACCTTTGTTGAGTATTCTCCGCTTGTGATCATTGTAATCAGTGTTGTCGGTCCAATCCTGGAGGAAATTATTTTTCGAAAAATCATATTCGGGGCACTCTATAAACGATTAGGCTTTTTCCTGTCTGCATTGATCAGCTCTCTTGTCTTTGCAGCAGCACATATGGAATTTGTACATATCTTGCTGTACGCCAGCATGGGNTTCACCTTTGCTTTCCTATATGTAAGAACAAAAAGAATCTGGGTTCCAATTCTTGCTCACGTTTCAATGAACTCACTGGTCGTCATCATCCAGTTTAATCTGGATGCCATTCAGGAGTGGCAGCAGAATATGGAGAACATTTCACAATTTATTGGAGGATTTTTATGAGGAAATCAGCATTACTCTCTGGAATACTATATTTAATACTCGGTGCTTTATTTACCTATTTTGCCGTTCAATCTGTCCGTGACCATGGCTGGGGTTTCTTTTCCTATATTCTTGTCATACTGGCAACATTTGATATAGGAACTGGAATTCGCCTCATTTCCTTCCATTTCATTATTAAAAGGGCTGCCCGTAAAAATCAGGAGAGATAATGCCATATAATAAAAAAAGCAATTATAAATGGATGCATTTATAATTGCTTTTTTGTGGCTTATTCCTCTTCCGCTTCATTTGGTGTCGGATAGTGTTTAAGGAAATAGACAAGTGATTGTAGTTCAACAGCCAAATCAATATGATGAATTCGAACACTGGCAGGCACCGTCAAACGGGCTGGTGTGAAATTCAAAATTCCTTTAATGGAAGAATCGATTAGACGATCTGTAATTGTTTGGGCAACTGCTGCAGGAACAGTTAAGATGGCAACCTGAATATCATGCTCTAAAATAACTTTCTCCAGAACATCCATATGATGGATAGCTACCTCTCCAATAGATGTCCCTATTTTATCTTCTGCAATATCAAATGCCACTTCTATTTTTGTATTGTTGTTTTTCAAGAAGTTATAGTTTAAGAAGGCAACCCCTAAATTACCCACACCAATCAGGGCAACTTTAGTCAGCTCATCTTGGTCTAATGTCTTCCGAAAAAAAGAAAGCAGGTAATTTACATTATATCCGTAACCCTTCTTTCCTAAAGCTCCAAAATACGAGAAGTCCCTTCTGATGGTAGCTGAATCTACCTTAACTGCCTCGCTTAATTCGGCAGATGAAACCCTTTGTTTCCCTGAGGAATGTAAATTTTTTAAGAAGCGATAATATAAAGGCAACCGCTTCGCAGTAGCTTGCGGTATCTTCATTATCTCATTGCTCATTGTAATCCCCTACCCGTAATTAATAATTCCTGTTAAGATTAACTTCTTTTGTATGAACCATTGACTCCGCCTGATTTTTCAAGCAGGTATGTTTCGCCAATGACCATTCCTTTATCGATGCTTTTACACATATCATAAATAGTTAATGCCGTGATGGATGCAGCAGTCAATGCCTCCATTTCCACTCCTGTACTCCCAATCGTCTTTGCTGATACCTCAATCACTAAACGGTAAGCTTCTTGTCCTTCTTCTTTCCAATGAAAAGAAATATCGACCCCTTTCAAAGAGATAGGGTGGCACATCGGTATTAAGTCAGATGTTTTTTTTGCTGCCATTATGCCTGCTACTTGGGCAACAGCTAAAACATCTCCTTTTTTAATCTTATTATTGATAATGCTGTTGTATATATGTTTATTTACTAAAATGCTTGAATGAGCAACTGCTGCGCGAGTGGTTTCGCTTTTTTCGCTTATATCAACCATTTTCGCCCTGCCCTCATCATTAAAGTGTGTAAAACCATTCATTTTTAACACCTCTAAGCAAATCATACACTATTTTCCTTCTAAAGTGTATCATTAAAGAATTTTCGGTTCCCTGGGACTGCCTTTATTGCGGATTCCCTTATATTTAAGTTACACTTGATATACATACATTCTGAGGTGAATTACGTAATGATACTTTTACAAGTGAATCAGCTTTCCAAGTACTTTGGAGCTGAAATGATCTTAGCCAATATAAAATTAGAAGTGCAAACAAGAGATAGAATTGCATTAGTAGGAAGAAATGGTGCCGGAAAATCAACATTGCTAAAGATGATCGCTGGCCACCTGTCTTATGATGAAGGGGAAATTATTAAACCCAAAAATGTCGAAATCGGTTATCTAGCCCAGAATACAGGACTGGAATCGAATCTTTCCATCTGGGACGAGATGCTCACTGTATTTAGAAACCTCCAGCAACAGGAGGCAGAGTTGAGAAAATTGGAACAACAAATGGCAGACCCTGATATTAGCAGCCATCCGGAAAGGTTTGAAAAGATATTGAAGGAATATGATACTCTTCAATATAACTTTAAGGAAAATGGCGGTTATCAATATGAAGCTGATATCCGTTCAGTCCTTCATGGTCTTAACTTCGGTTCTTTTGATCACAGTACAAAAATATCGACATTGAGCGGCGGCCAAAAGACNAGGCTTGCCTTAGCAAAGCTTTTGCTGACCACTCCCGAAATTCTGATTCTTGATGAACCAACAAACCACCTGGACATTGAAACACTGTCATGGCTTGAGCAGTATTTGCAAGGATATGATGGTGCAGTCTTGATTGTATCCCATGACCGTTACTTCCTGGATGAAGTCGTAACCCAAATATATGAGCTCTCAAGAACCAATATTCAGAAGTTCATCGGAAACTATAGCTCTTACCTTGAGCAAAAAGCGGAGAATTATGAACGAGATATAAAGGTTTATGAAAAACAACAGGAAGAAATTGCGAAATTGGAGACATTCATCCAAAAAAACCTGGCGCGAGCATCCACTACAAAAAGGGCACAAAGCAGAAGAAAAACACTAGATCGGATGGAACGCCTTGATCGTCCTGATGGCGATGAAAAATCCGCTTCATTTGGATTCCAAATAGAGAAGCAAACCGGAAACGATGTGTTAAAGGTGCAGGATCTTGCTATTGGTTATGAAGAAACTACTGTTTCTGAGCATATCACCTTTCAATTAAACAGGGGTGACAGTGTTGCTTTAGTCGGTCCTAACGGTGTCGGGAAATCAACATTATTAAAAACAATTATCTCTAAAATAGACAAGCATGCAGGATCCACAGCCTGGGGTACAAATGTTATGGTTGGTTATTATGATCAAGAACAGGCAGAACTGCATTCTAACAAAAGAGTATTAAATGAATTATGGGATGAGTTTCCATTAAGGCCGGAAAAAGAAATTAGGACTGTGTTAGGCAATTTTCTTTTCTCAGGCGATGATGTTCTGAAGATAGTCAATTCATTGAGCGGCGGTGAAAAAGCTAGACTTGCACTAGCTAAGCTTATGATGGAAAAGCCAAATGTTCTTATTTTAGATGAACCGACAAACCATCTTGATTTAGACAGCAAAGAAGTGCTTGAAAATGCTCTAATTGATTATCCCGGTACGCTATTATTTGTTTCCCATGATCGTTATTTCATCAACCGGATTGCAACTAAAGTAATTGAACTACAGCAGGAAGGTTCCACTGAATATCTTGGAGACTATGACTATTATGTAGAGAAAAAACTTGAACAAGAAGAGTTGCTTGCACTAGAAACTGCTGTGTCGAATTCAGCTCCGACTGTTGATAACACAGAAAAAACGTCGTACCAACAAGATAAAGAAGCTAAGAAAGCTGAACGGCAGCGTATGCGCAGAATTGAAGAAATTGAAAAAACGATTGAAAGCTTAGAACAAAAAGTAGTGGAGCATGAGGATAAGCTCTGCGAGCCTGACATTTTCCAAGACCATGAAAAGGTGTTTGCACTGAATAAAGAATTAGAAGAATTCAAGAGCAAAATTGACAAGCTCATGGACGAGTGGACAGAATTATCAGATAAGTAAAAAGTACTGGGCAGTGAATTGCCCAGTACTTTTTTTTCCACATTATTATCCACATAAAAAGAGTTATTATATTAGCTTTCCACAGGTTTATACACATTATCCACAGTTTATCTTATAATTACTCACATTATCCACAAACTTGTGGACAATTTTGTTTATATCATAAAATAAAATCCCTGTAATAAAACAGGGATTTAGACCTATGCTACGTTCTAGTTGTGGATAGTGATATCTAATCCAGGATTCCCATTTAAATCTAATAGAGCTCTTTGTCCCTTCTGATAGAAAACCGTTCCTGCAGCAGCAATCATCGCAGCATTATCTGTACACAAGGATAAAGGTGGTATTGTCAATTTGATATCCTTAAGTTCAGAAAAATTCTGTTCTAATGCAGCTCTTAATCCTTTATTTGCTGCTACTCCGCCAGCAAGGACAACTTGTTTTACTTTATATTCTTTAACAGCGGCTAAGGTTTTAGTCGTTAACACATCAATAACACTTGCCTGGAAACTTGCCGCCAAATCTTCTGGCTTAATGGTTTCCCCTCTCTGCTCAGCATTATGAACAGTGTTGATAACTGCGGATTTCAACCCGCTGAAACTGAAATCATAACTGCCCTCAAGCCATGCACGTGGAAGTTTTATTGATGCTTCTCCATTATGGGCAAGCCTGTCAATATGAGGTCCACCTGGGTACGGGAGATTTAGCGTTCTTGCTACCTTGTCATACGCTTCTCCTGCTGCATCATCCCTTGTTTCTCCAATTACTTCAAAATGACCGTGCTCCTTCATATATACAAGCTCAGTATGTCCACCAGATACCACTAAGGCTAACAGCGGAAATTCTAGCTTATCCACAAGCTGATTCGCATAAATATGTCCTGCTATATGATGCACGCCCACAAGAGGAATGCCATGTGCAAAGCTAATTGCCTTTGCAGCGTTGACACCTACAAGCAAAGCTCCTACTAGACCAGGTCCTTCTGTAACAGCAATTGCATCTAAATCATCATAAGAAACGTCTGCTGTCCGCAATGCTTCTTCAATAACCAATGTTATTTGCTCAACATGATGTCTTGAAGCAATTTCAGGAACTACCCCGCCAAATCTTTTATGACTCTCAATTTGTGAAGCAACAACATTTGATAAGATTTCTGTTCCATTTTTAACGATGGATACAGCTGTTTCATCACAGCTTGTTTCCATTCCCATTATTAATACATCTTTTATCATTATATTTTCACCCACATTACTAAAGCATCTTCTTGATTATCGGTATAATAATTCTTTCTGATGGCACCACTCTGGAAACCAAGCTTTTTGTACAAGTTTTGAGCAACCAGGTTAGTCATTCTTACTTCCAGCGTCATGGACTTGGCTCCAAGCTGCTTTACCTCTTCCATCATTGTTTTTAATAGTTTTTCTCCAAGCTTTTGACCCCTGAAATCAGGCAAAATAGCGATGTTTGTTATATGAACCTCATCTATGACAACCCAAGCACCAATATAACCAACCAATTGTTCACCATATTCGATAACTATATACTTAGCGAACCGATTCTGTGTCAGCTCATTAAAAAAAGCATCTTTACTCCAAGGTGTGCTAAAAGAGAGTTGCTCAATTGCATGTACCTTATCTATATCCCCAATCGTCATATCTCGAAAAAGATAATCCTCCATGATATCTACTCTTCCTTTTGCTCTTTATTATTCGCCTTAAGCCAATTTGCTTCCGCCTCTGCCAAACGAATATAATTCGGAATGAACGGATGAACTTCTTCTTCCTCTCTCATTTGACCCAATCTAGCCAGCATTGATGGTCTTGGATTAAAATCAGCATAATCAGCAAATACAGCAATATCTTTTAATTCGGCCTCGAGCAAATCTTTATGGATAGACAGATCATTTCCTGTGAATAAAACCTTACCTTGTTCATCTCTTAACCGGCTTACCCAATCCTTTGTCAGAATAAGCTGGTCTTTCTCCAGCTGTTCCACTTCTCCACCTGCAAAACTGTACAGCCCTGTATAGATTTGACCCCTTCTTGCATCAAATAATGGACTTACACTGCCGGGAAAATATCGGCCTACACTTGCTGCCAGGACTTCCAGGCTAGAAACACCGACTAGAGGAATATTCAACGTCCAAGCTAGTGTTTTCGCAATCGTGACACCTATCCGGACACCTGTATAAGAACCTGGCCCTTTCGCTACCACTATTTTAGTTAAATCACTTGGTTTTACATCACATTCCTTCATCAGCATCTCAATTGCCGGCATCGCCCTTACAGAATGGTTCTTTTTCAAATTGGTAATATATTCTCCAATTACTTTTTCCTGGTCCATTATGGCTATGCCTAATATAAGATTGGAAGTATCAATAGCTAGTATTTTCATTTCATTAACTCCTTACATACATGCACATATCTAGACCCATTTGGGGTTAGCACAATTTCTCTTTCTGTTTCATTTTTATAATGGAGACTTATTTTCAAATATTCTTCAGGCAGCTGTTCTCCTATTAAGTGTGCCCATTCTACAACTGTAACCCCATTGCCATGAAAATACTCATCAAAACCAAGATCTTCAAAACCATCCTCTACACGATAAACATCCATATGGTACAGAGGAAGTCTTCCCATATACTCCTTAATAATAGTAAAGGTCGGACTGTTTACTGTTTTTGTTATGCCAAGACCCCTTGCAAGTCCTTTTGTGAAGGTTGTTTTTCCTGCACCTAAGTCTCCTTCTAATGTAAGTACATCACCTTGATCTAAAAGCTCAGCCAGTTTTTCAGCAAAAGCCATTGTCTCATCAGCATTATTTGTTGTCCACTTAAAATTATCCATTAAAACTCACCCAGTTTGTTCAATATTATTTTTAGCCTATCTTTTATTATATAGATTGTGGCAGTACTTTCCTAATAAATACAGCATGTTTCTTTTTCTAAAAAAAAATCCTTAGGTTTGACCCTAAGGATTTTTTGCTTTGATTGCGGGGACAGGATTTGAACCTGCGACCTTCGGGTTATGAGCCCGACGAGCTACCAGACTGCTCCACCCCGCGACGTTAATATAAAGTAAATATGCCTGGCGACGTCCTACTCTCACAGGAGGAGAACCTCCAACTACCATCGGCGCTGAGAAGCTTAACTTCCGTGTTCGGTATGGGAACGGGTGTGACC
>Ga0058696_1000114_pt1 | contig 32973 bp, 26 predicted proteins | sample AgamicMgSfrz_FD_55077 | JGI IMG/M metagenome (GOLD analysis project Ga0058696, IMG submission 55077) | Agave microbial communities from Guanajuato, Mexico - Mg.Sf.rz | ecosystem: Host-associated > Plants > Phyllosphere > Phylloplane/Leaf | place: Guanajuato, Mexico | collected 2012-05-30 | reverse complement strand
ATTGCCGCGCATATCACGGCGGACCGACCGCTGCGCCGCGCGACGTTCGANCGCTACGTGAACACGTTCGGCCTGCTGCCCGGCCTCACGGTGAAGGCGAATGTCCCGCCGCCGCAAACCACCGACGGCGCGACGACGCTCGAGCTCGCGGTCGACCGCAAACCGTTCAACGTCAGCACGGGGATCGACTTCAACCACCCGGGCGTCCAGGGCCTCATCACCGCGACCGAAAACGGCCTGACGCGGTTCGGCGAGCAACTGAGCATCTCGGCGCTCGCGCCGCCGGGACGCGACAAGCAAACCTACTTCGCGTTCAGCGGCGCCCTGCCCGTCGGCAGCAGCGGCCTGATCACGCGACTCGATGCCAGCACGTATCGCGGCAAGCCGACCGACAACCCGGGGTTGCCGTCGTACGTCGAGCGGACGGTCAAGAACGAAAAACTCGGTCTTTCGGCCTCCTATCCGATACTGTTGAACAATCAGCGCAGCCTGCTCGGCACCGTGTCGGGCTATGCGTCGCACAACGAGGACCGTTACCAGAACCAGATCAACGGTGCGAGCCTCGATACGCGCTCGCAGGTTCGCGTGCTGCAGATGCAGCTCGACTACACGAGCGTCCAGCCGAAACAGGTACAGAAGTTGAGCGTCAACGTCGCGAAGGGGTTCAATATCCTCGGCGCGTCGAAAGCGCAGGACATTACCGTCGGCACGACGACGACCTCGGTGGACAGCCCGATCTCGCTGACCTTCGTTCGCACCGGCGCGACTTTCACGCAGACGAACGAATGGCCGTTCCGGATCGGCACGTCGGTTTCGGTGACCGGGCAATACAGTCCCGACTCGCTGCCGACGTCCGAGCAGATCTCGTTCGGCTCGACCCGTTACGCGCTCGGCTACCAGCCCGGCGAAACGTCGGGCGACTCGGGCTGGGGGATGTCGCTGGAAGTCAACCGCGGCTTCACGCCGGGCTGGACGTATCTGAAATCGATCACGCCGTACATCGCATACGACATGGCGCGCGTGTATCTGCACTCGGGCACGCCGTCACCGAACCGCATGTCGTCGGTCGGCATCGGCGTGCGGCTCACGGACAGCCGCTACTACAGTCTCGACCTGAACGTCGCCAAACCGGTAGGCGACGCACCGGTCGAAAGCGCGTCACGCAGCCCACGCATCAACGCCGCGTTCTCCTATCAGCTCAACTGATCGGTCACCAAAGCCTCGAAACAGCCCGCATCACGCGGGCTGTTTCGATTAGAGTCCCCTCTATCAAACGTGGCGCGCGGTTTCACGTATTCTGGCGAAGCTCGCAACATGCCCGCCCCATGCAGACGGGCGTGCGGGCGAATCGAACAGACATGCAAAACAAGGAGGATGACAATGATTCAACTGACTCGCCCGTTGCGTGCAATCGCCATTGCCGGCGCCCTGCTCGCGTGCGCAGCGCCCACCTTCGCGCAAGCCGACAGCCCCATCGGCATGTGGCAAACGATCGACGACAACACCCATCAACCGAAGGCACTCGTGCAGATCGCCGAGGACGGCGACGGCGCGCTGACCGGCAAGGTCGTCAAGGGCCTCGGCGCGAACGATACGCCCGATCGCCGCTGCACCGCGTGCACGGACGAGCGCAAGGATCAGCTCATCAAGGGCATGACGATCATCAAGGCGATGAAGAAGGACGGCGACCACTGGGACGGCGGCAACATTCTCGACCCGGAGAACGGCAAGGTCTACAAGTGCAAGATGACGCTTGAAGACGGCGGCCAGAAGCTCGTGGTGCGCGGCTACATCGGCGTGTCGCTGCTCGGTCGCTCGCAGACCTGGGTTCGCCAGCAATAACGCACCACGCGCCAAAACGCGCGGCTCAATAAAAATCGGCCTGCGACAACGTCGTCAGGCCGATTTCTTTTGGTGCGCGCACAACGAAAAGCGATGGAATCACGCTGCGTGCTTCATTGCACCCGATGCATAGCTGCCTGGTGCACGATACGCGGGTGCTGCGTTGCTACGCGCCTCCGCCGCTTTCGATTGCGTGTGCTTGCGCATCCGCGCGGAGAGTTCATTGCATAGATTCATACCGGCTTCGCCATAAAGCTCACGCATCACATTCATCAGCGTGCCCGTTTCGTGCCACACCTTGAAGCGGCGATGGCATGTTTGATACGACGGGTAACGGCGCGGCATGGCCGACCAGGTNGCGCCGCTGTAGATCACCCAGAGCACCCCGTTCAGCACGGCNCGCGTATTGGCTAACGGCCGGCCGCGCAACTCGGTGCGCGGCTGCATTTCGGGCAGAAGCGGCGCGACGCAGCGCCATTCGTGGTCGGTCAAATCGCGATACGGTGTCATGGACATCTCCAGCCTTAATAACCATGACACCACAATATCGGCTCACCTCANCGATGAATATAAGACAAATCCGAAAATACCCGTAGATCGACTNAATTTAACCGAAATTGACGTTTAAATCCCGCCAATTACCCGAGCCCGCATCCNCTCAGGTCAACGACGTATCGACGATGCGGCGCGGTGTTTCGAGATACTCCTTCGACTGCATCTCGACGATNCGCGAGACCGTACGCGCGAATTCGTTGGCCATCGGGCCTTCGACGTACAGNTCCTCGGCCGGCACCGCCGCGGACATCAGCAGCTTGACCTTGTGGTCGTACAGCACGTCGATGAGCCACGTGAAGCGGCGCGCCTCGGATGCCATCCGCGGCGACATCTGCGGCACCTCGGACAGCACGATCGCATGGAAGCGGCTCGCCAGTTCGAGGTAGTCGTTCTGCGAACGCGGGCCGCCGCACAGCGTCGCGAAATCGAACCACACGACGCCGTCCGCCTTGCGCAGCGCCTTCAGTTCGCGCTTCTCGATATGCAGGATCGGGCTCTCGTCGGGCACGGCCGCGAGCTTGCCGAATGCATGACGCAGTTCGCGATCGGCATCCGCGCCGAGCGGCGTGTGATACATCTTCACCTGCGCGAGCGTGCGCTGGCGATAATCGACCCCCGCATCGACGTTGAGCACGTCGAGCTTGTCCTTGATCAGCGCGATCGCCGGCAGCATGCGGTCGCGATGCAGGCCGTCCGGATACAGATCGTCGGGGTCGTAATTCGACGTCATCACGAACTGCACGCCGTTGTTGAACAGGCGGTCGAGCAGCCGGTACAGGATCATCGCGTCGGCGATGTCCGACACGTGGAACTCGTCGAAACAGATCAGCCGGTAACGCTTCGCGATGCGTCGCGCGAGTTCGTCGAGCGGATCGGCCTGCCCTTTCAGTTCCTCGAGTTCGCGGTGCACTTCACGCATGAATTCGTGGAAATGCAGGCGCGTCTTGCGCTGCACGGGCACCACCGCGTAGAAGCTGTCCATCAGGAAGCTCTTGCCGCGACCGACGCCGCCCCACATGTAGACGCCGCGCGGAAGATCCGGGTGATTGATGAGCTTCTTGAACGCGTTCGAGCGACGCGCCTTGTAGTCGACCCATTCGTCGAAGCAGCGCTGCAGGCGATCGACGGCCGCGCGCTGGGCGGGATCGGACTGATAGCCGCGCGTGGTCAGTTCGCGCGTGTAGTATTCGGTGACGTTCATCGGGGCAAACCGGAAAAAACAAAGGCGAGCGGGAAAAACCCGCCCGCCTTCGTCATGAGACGGTTGCGCCAGCCGATGGCCGGCCGGCGCTATACCGCGCTCAGCTGTTCAGCGAGCGCTTGTCGACCGCGAGCGCCGCTTCGCGCATCACTTCCGACATCGACGGGTGCGGATGGCAGATGCGGGCGATGTCTTCCGACGCCGCCTTGAACTCCATCGCGACCACGGCTTCCGCGATCAGGTCCGACGCGTTCGCGGCGATCACGTGCACGCCGAGCAGCTCGTCGGTCTTCGCATCCGCGATCATCTTCACGAAGCCGTCCGGCGCGTTCATGCCGAGCGCGCGGCCGTTGATCGAGAACGGGAACTTACCCGTCTTGATCTCGCGGCCTTCCGCCTTCAGCTGCTGCTCCGTCTTGCCGACCCAGGCGATTTCCGGGTACGTGTAGATCACCCACGGAATGCAGTTGTAGTCGATGTGCGGCTTCTGGCCGTCGATCACTTCCGCGACCAGCACGCCTTCGTCTTCCGCCTTGTGCGCGAGCATCGGGCCACGCACCACGTCGCCGATCGCGTACACGTTCGGCACCGCCGTGCGGCAGTGGTCGTCCACGTCGATGAANCCACGCTCGTTCGCCTTCAGGCCGATNGCCTCGAGGCCGAGGTTGTCGGTGTTCGGCACGCGGCCGACCGACACGATCAGGCGGTCGGCGTCGAGCGTCTGCGCNTTGCCGTCCTTGTCCGTGTAGGCGATCGACACGCCGTCGGCGGTCGTCTTCACGTCGCCGATCTTCACGCCGAGATGGATGTCGAGGCCCTGCTTCTTGAACAGCTTGGCCGCTTCCTTCGCGAGCGCTTCGTCGGCTGCGCCGAGGAAGGCCGGCAGCGCTTCGAGCACCGTCACGTCGGCACCCAGGCGACGCCACACCGAGCCGAGCTCGAGGCCGATCACGCCCGCGCCGATCACGGCGAGCTTCTTCGGCACCGAGTCGAACGTCAGTGCACCTTCGTTGTCCGACACGATCTTGTTGTCGACCGGGATGTTCGGCAGGTGACGCGCCTTCGAACCCGTCGCGATGATCACGTTCTTCGCGGTGACGACTTCGGCTTCACCCTCGCCGCTCACTTCGATCTGCACGCCGGCATCGGTCTTGCCGGTGAACTTGCCATGGCCCTTCAGCCAGGTGATCTTGTTCTTCTTGAACAGGAACTCGATCCCGCTCGTCATCTTCTCGACGATCGCATCCTTGCGGCCGAGCATCTTCGCGACGTCGATCTTCACGCCGTCGACCGTGATGCCGTGGTCGGCCAGGTGGTGCGACGTGTTCTCGAACTCTTCCGACGACGCGAGCAGCGCCTTCGACGGGATGCAACCGACGTTCAGGCAGGTGCCGCCGAGCTTCAGCGCGCCGGCCGGGTTCTTCCACTTCTCGATACAGGCAACGGTCTTGCCGAGCTGCGCGGCGCGAATCGCGGCGATGTAGCCGCCAGGGCCGGCGCCGATCACGACGACGTCAAATTCCTTGGACATGACAATCCTTTCTACTTGTACGCCCGCAGGTTCGCACGTGGGCGCAAACCTGCGGAACGGGTCGATGCGGTGAGACTCGGCTTACAGGTCGAGCAGCAGGCGTGCCGGATCTTCCAGCGCATCCTTCATCGCGACGAGCGACAGCACGGCTTCGCGGCCGTCGATGATGCGGTGGTCGTACGACAGCGCGAGGTAGTTGATCGGGCGGATCACGATCTGGCCGTTCTCGACGACCGGGCGCTCCTTCGTCGCGTGCACGCCGAGGATGGCCGATTGCGGCGGGTTGATGATCGGGGTCGACAGCATCGAGCCGAACACGCCGCCGTTCGAGATCGAGAACGTACCGCCCGTCATTTCCTCGATCGACAGCTTGCCGTCCTTCGCCTTCTGGCCGAATTCGGCGATCTTCTTCTCGATCTCGGCGAGGCTCAGTTGATCCGCGTTGCGCAGGATCGGCACGACCAGGCCGCGCGGCGAACCGACTGCGATACCGATGTCGAAGTAGCCGTGGTAGACGATGTCGTTACCGTCGATCGACGCGTTCACGAGCGGGAACTTCTTCAGCGCATGGACGGCCGCCTTCACGAAGAACGACATGAAGCCGAGCTTCACGCCGTGTTCCTTCTCGAACTTGTCCTTGTACTTGTTGCGCAGTTCCATGACCGGAGCCATGTTCACTTCGTTGAACGTCGTCAGGATCGCGTTGGTCTGCTGCGATTCGAGCAGACGCTCGGCGATACGCGCACGCAGGCGCGACATCGGCACGCGCTGTTCCGGACGGTCGTTCAGCCAGGTCGCTGCCGACGCCGGCACCTTCACTTCCGGCAGCGCCGGCTTCGCGGCGGCGGTCTTCGCCGGTGCGGCGGCCGGAGCAGCCTTCGGTGCGCTGCCTGCTGCCAGCGCGTCGCCCTTCGTGACGCGGCCGTCGCGGCCCGAACCTGCGACGTCGCCCGTCGACAGGCCCTTCTCGGCCAGCAGCTTCGCTGCGGCCGGCGATGCGGCGACCGAGCTCGATGCCGTTGCGGCTGCCGGCTGAGCGGCCGGTGCGGCGGCGGCTGCAGCGGGCGCGGCTGCCGGCTTGACTTCGGCAGCGCCTGCCGCGGCTTCAGCGGCACCTGCCTTCGCTTCGGTGTCGATCGTCGCGATGATCTGGTCGGCCACGACCGTGTCACCGTCGTTCTGCAGCACTTGCGCGAGCACGCCCGCTGCCGGCGCCGGCACTTCGAGGACGACCTTGTCGGTCTCGAGTTCGATCAGGATTTCGTCCTGCGCGACTGCTTCGCCCGGCTTCTTCTTCCACTGCAGCATGGTGGCTTCCGACACCGACTCCGACAACTGGGGGACTTTGACTTCTACGATAGCCATGTGATTTTCCTGGATGCTTAATCTGGGGTATGACGAGGTTCGTGCGATTCCTTCGGCCGGTGCGGCGCGCGACGCGCCCGGCGGGCCAAAAGGAACGGGAAAGCGCCGCGCGCCTTCCCGTTTCGCTTCCGTCGGTTATTTCGCGATCGATGCGCTCTTCAGGCGGCCGAATGCACCTTCGATCAGGGCCTTCTGCTGCTCGTAGTGCTTCGCGTAGTAGCCAACCGCCGGCGAGGCCGAAGCCGGACGGCCGCTGTATGCCAGCTTCTGCCCTTCCTTCATGCCTTCCTTCAGGTGGTGCTCGACGTAGAACCAGGGACCCTGGTTCTGCGGCTCGTCCTGCACCCAGACCACTTCAGTCGCGTTCTCGTACTTCTTCATTTCGGCTTCGAACTGCTTGTGCGCGAACGGATACAGCTGCTCGATACGGATGATCGCGACGTCGTTCGCCTTCGCTTCGCGGCGATGTGCGACGAGGTCGTAATACACGCGNCCCGAGCATGCCAGCACGCGCTTGACCTTCTTCGCNTCGATGCCGCCGTCGGTTTCGCCCAGCACCGGCTGGAACGANCCCTTCGCNAGTTCCGACAGGTCCGACACCGCTTCCTTGTGACGCAGCAGCGACTTCGGCGTGGCGACGATCANCGGCTTGCGGAACAGGCGGATCATCTGGCGACGCAGCAGGTGGAAAATCTGCGCCGGCGTCGTCGGCTGGACGACCTGCATGTTGTGGTCGGCACACAGTTGCAGGAAACGCTCGATACGCGTGGACGAGTGTTCCGGACCCTGGCCTTCGTAGCCGTGCGGCAGCAGCATCGTGAGACCCGACACGCGGCCCCACTTCACTTCGCCCGACGAGATGAACTGGTCGATCACGACCTGCGCGCCGTTGACGAAGTCGCCGAACTGCGCTTCCCACAGCACGAGCGTATTCGGCTCGGCGGTCGAATAACCGTATTCGAAGCCCAGCACCGCTTCTTCCGACAGCACCGAGTCGATCACCGTGAACTTCGCCTGACCGTCGGCGATGTTCTGCAGCGGCACGTACGTGCCGTCGTTCCAGCGCTCGCGGTTCTGGTCGTGCAGCACCGCGTGACGGTGCGTGAACGTGCCGCGGCCCGAGTCCTGGCCCGTCAGGCGCACCGAGTAGCCCGATGCGACGAGCGACGCGAATGCGAGGTGTTCGCCCATGCCCCAGTCGAGCGGCTGATCGCCGCGCGCCATGTTGCGGCGGTCGTTGATCACGCGCTCGACGAGCGGGTGAACCTTGAAGTTTTCCGGGACCGTCGTGATGCGTTCGCCCAGGCGCTTCAGTTCGGCNAGCGGCACGGCCGTATCGGCTGCGTCCGTCCACTTGCGGTTCAGGAACGGNACCCAGTCGACCGCGTACTTGCTCTTGTAGTTCGACAGGACCGGATCGACGGTNTGGTGNCCGTCGTCCATCGCCTTGCGGTANGCCTTCACGTAGTTGTCGGCGTCTTCCGCNGTGATCACGCCCTGCTGCACGAGCTTCTCGGCGTACAGCGCACGNGTGCCCGGGTGCTGCGCGATCTTCTTGTACATCAGCGGCTGCGTGACCGCCGGCGTGTCCTGCTCGTTGTGACCCAGCTTGCGGAAGCAGACGATGTCGATCACGACATCCTTGTGGAACTGCATCCGATAGTCGATCGCGATCTGGATCGCGAGCACGACGGCTTCCGGATCGTCGCCGTTCACGTGCAGCACCGGCGCCTCGATCATCTTGACGACGTCGGTACAGTACAGCGTCGAGCGCGCGTCGCGCGGGTCGGACGTCGTGAAGCCGATCTGGTTGTTGATGACGATGTGCAGCGTGCCGTGCGTGCCGTAACCGCGCGTCTGCGCGAGGTTCAGCGTTTCCATCACGACGCCCTGGCCGGCAAAGGCCGCGTCGCCGTGGATCTGCACCGGCAGCACTTGCAGGCCGTCTTCGTCGCCGCGACGGTCCATCCGCGCCTTCGCGGAACCTTCGACCACCGGGTTGACGATTTCGAGGTGCGACGGGTTGAACGCGAGCGACAGGTGGACCGGGCCGCCTTCCGTCGACACGTCCGACGAGAAGCCCTTGTGGTACTTCACGTCACCGGCCGGCAGGTCGTCGACGTGCTTGCCTTCGAATTCGGCGAACAGGTCGGCCGGCATCTTGCCCAGCGTGTTGACCAGCACGTTCAGACGGCCGCGGTGGGCCATGCCGATGATGATTTCCTGCACGCCGCTCTTGCCTGCGTGCTGGACGACTTCGTCCATCGCCGCGATGAAGCTTTCGCCGCCTTCGAGCGAGAAGCGCTTCTGGCCGACGTACTTGGTGTGCAGGTAACGCTCGAGGCCTTCGGCGGCCGTCAGGCGATTCAGGATGTGCTTCTTCTTCTCGATCGAGAACGACGGCGTCGCGCGGGTCGATTCCAGGCGCTCCTGCCACCAGCGCTTCTGTTCCGGGTCGCTGATGTACATGTACTCGGCGCCGATCGTACCGCAATACGTGTCGCGCAGGCCCTTGACGATGTCACGCAGCGAAGCCTGGTCGAAACCGAAGTACAGGTTGCTTGCGCTGTAGGTCTGGTCGAGATCGCCTTCGGAGAAGTCGTAGAAAGCCGGTTCGAGTTCGGGAATGGCGGGACGTTCGCGACGCTTCAGCGGATCGAGGTTGGCCCATTGCGAGCCGAGGAAGCGGTAGGCGCTGATCAGCGACTGGACGTGCACCTGCTTGCGTGCGGTCGCGAGATTGCTGGTGCTTTCGCGGGGGATGAAGGCATTGGCCTTCGCACGCTCGGCGAACGATTCGACGATCGGGAAGTGAGCGACGTCATTGGCATTCGAGCCGTCGGTTGCAGGCACGTTCTGCAACGCGTCGAAATACTCGCGCCAGTTCTCCGGCACCGATGCCGGATTGTTGAGGTATGCATCGTACAGTTCTTCAACGTACGAAGCATTGCCGCCGAACAGATAGGAGTTCAGCTGAAACTGCTTCATTACATCTGACATTTTACGCTCACCTTTCTTCGAGCTTCTCGAGAAATAGCGGGTTACTCAACCTTCCGCGACACGGCCTGACCGTTTAGCGGATTGCGAATCAAGTCTTGCTTGGAAGGACCTAAAACTTGCGTGCGCGCAGCATATCACAGAACCGATACCGGAGTTCACGGCGAAATGTGCCTGAAAGCACCGCACGGCGGGGTTTTGCCGGATTGCGGCGACCCGCGGGAACAGTGTTTTGCAGGCAATCCGGTTGCACGACGCGCAGATGCAAAAAAGGCTGCCCGAAGGCAGCCTTTTTCGTCGTGCTCGGGAACGATCGATGCTTAGTCGACCGCGCCTTCGCGGCTCGCGCGGCGACGCTCGTGCTCCTTCAGGAAGCGCTTGCGCAGGCGGATCGACTGCGGCGTCACTTCGACGAGCTCGTCGTCGTCGATGAATTCCACCGCGTATTCCAGCGACATCTGGACCGGCGGCACGAGACGCACGGCCTCGTCGGTGCCCGACGCGCGCACGTTGGTCAGCTGCTTGCCCTTGATCGGGTTCACGACGAGGTCGTTGTCGCGGCTGTGGATACCGATGATCATGCCCTCATACAGCGCGTCGCCCGGCTTCACGAACATGCGGCCGCGATCCTGCAGCTTCCACAGCGCGTAGGCAACCGCCGCGCCGTCGTCCTGCGAGATCAGCACGCCGTTGCGGCGCTCGAAGACCGAGCCGTCCTTGACCGGTGCGTACGAGTCGAAGATGTGGCTCATCAGGCCCGTGCCGCGCGTGAGCGTCAGGAATTCGCTCTGGAAGCCGATCAGGCCACGTGCCGAGATCTTGTACTCCAGGCGCGTGCGGCCGCGGCCGTCCGACGCCATGTCGAGCATTTCGCCCTTGCGGCGGCCGAGCTCTTCCATCACGCCGCCCTGGTGTTCGTCCTCGACGTCGACCGTCAGCAGCTCGTACGGCTCGTGACGCACGCCGTCGATTTCCTGCATCACCACGCGCGGACGCGACACGGCCAGCTCGTAGCCTTCGCGACGCATGTTCTCGACAAGAATCGTCAGGTGCAGTTCGCCGCGGCCCGACACTTCGAACACGGTTTCGTCGCCGGTATCCTTCACGCGCAGCGCGACGTTGTGGTTCAGTTCCTTCATCAGACGGTCGCGGATCTGGCGGCTCGTCACGAACTTGCCTTCGCGGCCGGCGAGCGGCGACGAGTTGACGAGGAAGTTCATCGTCAGCGTCGGTTCGTCGACGGTGATCATCGGCAGCGCTTCCGGCGTGTCGACCGCGCAGATCGTCGCGCCGATGCCGACGTCTTCAATACCGTTGATCAGCACGATGTCGCCCGCTTCCGCCGATTCGACCTGCACGCGCTCCAGCCCCTTGAACGACAGCACCTGGTTGATCTTGCGGTTCAGCACGTCGCCTTCCGGGCCGAAGCGCATCACGACCGGCTGGCCCGGCTTGATGCGGCCGCGCGTGATGCGGCCGACGCCGATCCGGCCGACGTACGTCGAATAGTCGAGCGACGTGATCTGGAGCTGCAGCGGCGCTTCCGGATCGGCCGGGCGAACCGGCACGTGCTCGAGGATCGCCTCGAACAGCGGACGCATGTCGCCTTCGCGCGCGGCCGGGTCGAGCGACGCGTAGCCGTTCAGGCCCGACGCGTAGACGATCGGGAAGTCGAGCTGCTCTTCGGTCGCGCCGAGCTTGTCGAACAGGTCGAAGGTCTGGTTGATCACCCAGTCGATCCGCGCGCCCGGACGGTCGATCTTGTTGACGACGACGATCGGCTTCAGGCCGAGCGCGAGCGCCTTCTTCGTGACGAAGCGCGTCTGCGGCATCGGGCCCTCGACCGCGTCGACGAGCAGCAGCACCGAGTCGACCATCGACAGCACGCGCTCGACTTCGCCGCCGAAGTCCGCGTGCCCCGGGGTGTCGACGATGTTGACGTGCGTGCCTTCGTATTCGACCGCGCAGTTCTTCGCGAGAATCGTGATCCCGCGTTCCTTTTCGATGTCGTTCGAATCCATCACCCGCTCCGCAATCTGCTGGTTGTCGCGGAAGGTGCCGGACTGGCGGAGCAGTTGGTCGACGAGCGTGGTCTTGCCGTGGTCGACGTGGGCGATGATGGCGATATTGCGAAGGGCGCGGGTCATAGAAACCTGGAAATCCGTTTGAACGCGCAAACGCGCGCGCTCGTTTTTCACGGGCGCGCGCCGTTGCAGCTTGGTGAGCCTCAAATTATAGCACGTGCGAGTGGCGAGAGCTGGCCTACACGTTGCAACGCAACAAAACGGGCCGCCCCGCCCTCCGTTCCCGACCCGGCCGAGCCTCTTCTGCATCACGACCGGCGCGCCGAAAAACCTTATTTGGACAAGGGATTCTCGCCGGACGGAGCGCGCGTTTCGCGGTTCGATTAACATTTGCCGCGGCAAGCAATTGTGCCTATACTGCTGCCTAGTCAACTATTGCAGCTTCAGGGTTTTATGTCGGATTCTCCTNCCCCACCGCCCGTTTCGNCGCTGTCTACNTATCAGATGAACGACAGCGTCGGTTATCTGATGTCGCGCGTGAAGTCGGTGATGACCAATCTCGTCACNCAGCGCACGCAGGAAGAGCTCGGCATCACGGGCACGCAGGCGAGCATGCTGTTCATGATCGCGGTCGGCAAGTGCTCGACGGCCGCCGAACTCGCACGCGAATACGGCATCGACGCAAGCGCGGTCACGCGCCTGCTCGACCGGGTCGAGAAACGCGGCCTGCTGTCACGCGTGCGCAGCGTCGAGGATCGGCGCGTCGTGCGGCTCGAGCTCACCGACGAAGGCCGCGCGCTGGCCGAACGGCTGCCGCCCATTTTCCGCAGCGTGCTCGACCAGGTGCTGGACGGGTTTACGCCGGAAGAAGTCGGGTTCCTGAAGAGCATGCTGCGCCGCATTCTCAGCAACTATTGCGAGACGACCGGCGGTAGCATCACGTAATAGTTGCCATAACAATTACTTTTGACAGATTAATGTAAGGAAATCCTTGCAGTGTCCATCATTCATTCCGAGTCAGGGGTTAGCGCGATGAAAACCTCCCCGTTGTCCGTGCGCGCCGGGTCGTGCCGTGCCGCCGTCGCCGCCGTCGCCGCCGCGGTCGCCGCGCTGGCGCTGGCGGGCTGCGCGAATTACATCGGCATCAAGAGCGACAAGCAGATCGCCCCCGCGTCGCAATTCGAATCCGCCCAGAGCCTGCCGGCCCAGGGCGGCCAGTGGCCGGCGCTCGACTGGGCCAACCAGTTCGGCGATCCGCAACTGCCGAAGCTGATCGACGAAGCGCTGCAGGGCAACCCGTCGATCGCGCAGGCCCAGGCGCGCATCGCGAAAGCCTCGTCGTACATCGAATCATCCCGCTCGAACCTGATGCCGAAGGCCGAAGCCAGCTATTCGTGGACGCGCGAGCTGTATTCGTCGAACGCACTGTTCCCGCCCCCGTACGGCGGCCAGTGGTACAGCGAGAACAATGTGCTCGCGAGCGCCTCGTGGGAACTCGATCTGTGGGGCAAGAACCGCGAACGCCTGCACACGGCCGTATCGCAGGAAAAAGCCGCCGAAGCCGACATGCAACAGGCGCGCATCACGCTCGCGTCGTCGGTCGCGCGCACCTATAACTCGCTCGCGCAGCTCTATGCGCTGCGCGACATCGCGCAGCGCGAGATCACCAACCGCGAGACGGTCGGCAAGATCACCGACGGCCGCGTGTCGGCCGGCCTCGACACCAACGTCGAGCGCCAGACGGCCCGCGGCAACATCGCGACGACNCAGGCTTCGCTGTCGGACCTCGACGGGCAGATCACGACGGTGCGCTACCAGCTCGCCGCNCTGCTCGGCAAGGGCCCGGATCGCGGGCTGCAGATCGCGGCGCCCGTNCTGAACCCGAGCGGCGACGTCACGCTGCCCGGCAACCTGCCGGCCGATCTCGTGTCGCGCCGCCCCGACATCGTCGCNGCGCGCTGGCANGTCGAAGCCGCGATGCACGACGTGAAGGAAGCGAAGGCCGAGTTCTACCCCGACGTGAACCTCGCGGCCGGCTTCGGCTTCGATGCGTTCGGCTGGGGCAAATTCCTGAACTTCGCGAGCCGCCAGGCGCAGTTCGGCCCGGCGATCCACCTGCCGATCTTCGATGCCGGCGCGCTGCGCGCCCAACTCAAGGGCCGCTACGCCGACTTCGACCTGTCGGTCGCGAACTACAACCAGACGCTGATCAGCGCGCTGAACGACGTCGCGACGCAGGTCGCGTCGATCCGCGCGATCGATCGGCAGATGGGCGACGCCCAACGTGCGCTCGACGCATCGACGCGCGCGTACGATCTCGCGGTCATTCGCTACAAGGCCGGCCTGTCGCCGCAACTGCAGGTGCTGACGGCGGACAGCAACCGCCTCGCATCGGAGCAGACGGTGACCAACCTGAAGATGCGTCGCCGCGACATGCAGCTCGCGCTGATCAAGGCGCTCGGCGGCGGGTTCGACGCAACCGGCACGCCGCTCGCCGCGCCCGATGCCGCCACGCCGACCAAACAGGCCGCCAACTGAGCCGGCGCCACCACTACGCAGACACTCGAAATAACGGACGGAGAAAATCGCCATGAGCGACCAACAAAACGCCGCCAGCGCGCAGCCGCAGAACAACGGCAAGCGCAAACGAATGATGACGCTGCTCGTCGCGGTCATCGTGATCGCGGCCATCGCATACGGCCTGTACTACTTCCTCGTCGCCCGCTTCCATGAAGACACCGACGATGCCTACGTGAACGGCAATGTCGTGCAGATCACGCCGCAGGTCACCGGCACCGTGATCGCCGTGAAGGCGGACGACACGCAAACGGTCAAGGCCGGCGATCCGCTCGTCGTGCTCGACCCGGCCGATTCGCAGGTCGCGCTGCAGCAGGCGGAAGCCAATCTCGCGCAGACGGTGCGCCAGGTGCGCGGCCTGTTCGTCAACGACGACCAGTACCGCGCGCAAGTCGCACTGCGCCAGTCCGACCTGTCGAAGGCCCAGGACGATCTGCGCCGCCGCCTGGCCGTCGCGCAGACGGGCGCCGTGTCGCAGGAAGAAATCTCGCACGCCCGCGACGCGGTGAAGGCCGCGCAGGCATCGGTCGACGCCGCGCAGCAACAGCTCGCATCGAATCGCGCATTGACCGCGAACACNACGATCGCATCGCACCCGAACGTGATGGCCGCCGCCGCGAAGGTNCGCGACGCGTACCTCGCNAACGCGCGTAACGTGCTGCCGGCGCCGGTCACCGGCTACGTCGCGAAGCGCTCGGTGCAGGTCGGCCAGCGCGTGTCGCCCGGCAACCCGCTGATGTCGGTGGTGCCGCTCAATGCCGTGTGGGTCGACGCGAACTTCAAGGAAGTCCAGCTGAAGCACATGCGCATCGGCCAGCCGGTCGAGCTGACGGCCGACATCTATGGTTCGTCGGTCACGTACCACGGCAAGGTCGTCGGCTTCTCGGCCGGCACGGGCTCGGCGTTCTCGTTGCTGCCGGCGCAGAATGCGACCGGCAACTGGATCAAGGTCGTGCAGCGCCTGCCGGTGCGGATCGAGCTCGATCCGAAGGATCTCGACAAGCATCCGCTGCGTATCGGCCTGTCGATGCAGGTCGACGTGGACATCAAGGACGAACGCGGTGACCAGCTCGTCAACGCGCCGAACACCGTCTACGAGACCAACGTGTTCGCGAAATACGGCGACGAGGCCGACGCCGAAATCGCGCGCATCATCGCCGAGAACGCGGGCGGCAACGCATCGGCGCCGGTCGCGGCGAAGCAGAACACCGCCGCGAAAATGATGTAACCGTTCCGACTCCGGAAAGACAACCGACATGGCACAGGCTCCTGCCTCCTACCCGCCCTTGCAGGGCGGGCAACTCGTACTCGGGACGATCGCGGTGTCGCTCGCGGTGTTCATGAACGTGCTCGACACGTCCATCGCGAACGTCGCGATCCCGACCATCTCGGGCGACCTCGGCGTGTCGTCCGACCAGGGCACGTGGGTCATCACGTCGTTCGCGGTCGCGAACGCCATCTCGGTGCCGCTGACCGGCTGGCTGACCGACCGTTTCGGGCAGGTGCGCCTATTCCTCGCGTCGATCATCCTGTTCGTCATCTCGTCGTGGATGTGCGGGCTGTCACCGAACCTGCCGTTCCTGCTCGGCTCGCGCGTGCTGCAGGGCGCGGTCGCAGGCCCGATGATTCCGCTGTCGCAAGCGCTCCTGCTGTCGAGCTATCCGCGCGCGAAAGCACCGATGGCGCTCGCGCTATGGGCGATGACGACGCTGATCGCGCCGGTCGCGGGCCCGATTCTCGGCGGCTGGATCTCGGACAACTACTCGTGGCCGTGGATCTTCTACGTCAACATCCCGGTCGGCATCGCCGCCGCCGCCGCGACGTGGATGATCTATCGCAACCGGGAGTCGGCCGTGCGCCGCGCGCCGATCGACGGCGTGGGCCTCGCGCTGCTGGTCGTCTGGGTCGGCTCGCTGCAGATCATGCTCGACAAGGGCAAGGATCTCGACTGGTTCGCGTCGACGACCATCGTCGTGCTCGCGCTGACCGCCGTCATTGCGTTCGCGTTCTTCGTGATCTGGGAGCTGACCGCCGAGCACCCGGTCGTCGACCTGTCGCTGTTCCGCATCCGGAACTTCACCGGCGGCACGGTTGCGCTGTCGATCGGGTACGGCCTGTACTTCGGCAACCTCGTGCTGTTGCCGCTGTGGCTACAGACGCAGATCGGCTACACCGCGACCGACGCCGGCCTCGTGATGGCGCCGGTCGGGCTGTTCGCCATCCTGCTGTCGCCGCTCACCGGGAAGTATCTGCCGCGCACCGATCCGCGCTTCATCTCGACGGCGTCGTTCCTGACGTTTGCGCTGTGCTTCTGGATGCGTTCGCGCTACACGACGGGTGTCGACGAATGGTCGCTGACGCTGCCGACGCTCGTGCAAGGCATCGCGATGGCGGGCTTCTTCATCCCGCTCGTGTCGATCACGCTGTCCGGCCTGCCCGGCCCCCGCATTCCTGCGGCGTCCGGCCTGTCGAACTTCGTGCGGATCATGTGCGGCGGCATCGGCACGTCGATCTTCCAGACCGCGTGGGACCACCGCAACAACTTCCATCACGCGCAACTGGTCGAGCAGGCGAACCCGTACAACCCGACTTTCAACCAGGCCGTCACGCAGATGGGCAACCTCGGGCTGTCGCAGAGCCAGGCACACGGGCTCATCAACAACATGGCCACGCAACAGGCCGCGCAACTCGGCGTGAACGATCTGTTCTATATCTCGGCGGTGATCTTCGTGCTGCTGATCGCGCTGATCTGGATCACCAAACCCGAACGCGCGGGCGGCGGCGATGCCGGTGCGGCGGCGTCGGCAGCGCACTGAGCGGCCAGGTTAAACGCAACACGCCAAATAAAAAGCCCGGTCGAAATCGACCGGGCTTTTTGCATTCTGCCGCGCGCACTTGCGTACGCTGCTGTGTCATTGAGCCGTCACGACGAGCCGTTCCGGGGCGAGCACGCCATTCGCCTTGCGCGCCACGCCCAGCAACCGGGTGGCGTCGTACACGCGCACGCGCTCGCCATCGGCCGCGACGATCGGCTCGAGGGCCGACAGCGGTAGACGCTGGCCGTGCAGGAACCGCTTCGCGCTGGCTTCGTCGAGACGCACCAGCGGAAACGTCGACAGCAGCGCATCGACCGGCTGAAGCCATGCATCGCGCGCCGCTTCGGCAGCGTCCGACAGCGCATCGAGCGTCACCGCATGCTCGAGCGTCAGCGCGCCGACGCCCGTACGGCGCAGCATCGTCAGATGCGCACCGCAGCCGAGCGCTTCACCGATATCTTCCGCGAGCGTACGCACGTAGGTGCCCTTGCTGCAGGTCACGCGAAACGTCACGTCGGGCAGTTCGCAAGCGAGCAGATCGAGCGCATGGATCGTCACGTTGCGACCCTCCCGCTCGACGGTCTGACCGGCCCGCGCATATTCGTACAGCGGCTTGCCGTCGCGTTTGAGCGCCGAATACATCGGCGGTACCTGCACGATGTCGCCGGTGAAGCGCACGAGCGCGGCCTCCACCGCCGCGCGATCGCATTCGACGGGCCGCGTGTCGATCACCTCGCCTTCCGCGTCACCGGTGGCCGTACGCTGGCCGAGACGCATCGTCGCTTCATACGTCTTGTCGGCGTCGAGCAAGTCCTGCGAGAACTTCGTCGCCTCGCCGAAGCAAAGCGGCAGCAGGCCCGAAGCNAGCGGATCGAGCGTGCCGGTGTGACCGGCTTTCTTCGCGAGAAGCAGGCGCTTTGCGCGAATCANCGCATCGTTGCTCGACAGGCCGATCGGCTTGTCGAGCAGGAGAACGCCGTCCAGCACGCGCCGGGGCACGCGCGGACGTGGGGGTGCTGCATTCGTCATAGGCCGGTCGAGCTCAATCGTCCTTGGCAGGCGTGTCGGCCTCGTCGTCCTTCGCGCGCGTCGAGTTCGCTTCCTTGATCAGGCGCGACATTTCGACGGCCTTCTCGATCGTCTGGTCGTAGTGGAAATGCAGCGTCGGCACCGTATGAATGTGCAAGCGCTTGAACAGCAGGTTGTGCAGGTGACCCGACGCGTGGTTCAGTGCCTCCTGCGTCTTCTCCGGATCGCCGGTGAGCGCCGTGAAGTAGACCTTCGCGTGCGCATAGTCCGGCGTCAGTTCCACGCTCTGGATGGTCACGATGCCGATGCGCGGATCTTTGACCTCGCGCATGATGAGTTCGGACAGATCGCGCTGAATCTGGTCGGCGATCTGAACNTTGCGATTGGGGGAAGTNCGTTTCCTGGACATGATCGATCCGTGATCCGTTTATCAGGATGAAGCGGCGGCCATTGTCGGCACGCCACCATGAAAATGGGCGGGACAGGCCCAAGCCTGCCCCGCCCAAGAGCCGATACGCGACGATTACAGCGTACGTGCGACTTCGGTCACTTCGAATACTTCGAACTGGTCGCCTTCGGTGACGTCGTTGAAGTTCTTCACCGACATACCGCACTCGAAGCCTTGCTTGACTTCCTTCACGTCGTCCTTGAAGCGCTTCAGCGATTCGAGTTCGCCCGTGAAGATCACGACGTTGTTGCGCAGCACGCGAACCGACGACGAGCGCTTGACGATACCGTCGGTGACCATACAGCCGGCGACCGTGCCGATCTTCGGTACCTTGAAGACCTGGCGCACCTCGACCATGCCGGTGATGACTTCACGCTTCTCGGGCGCCAGCATGCCCGACATCGCCGCCTTCACCTCGTCCACTGCGTCGTAGATGATGTTGTAGTAGCGGATATCGATGCCGTTCGCCTCGGCCAGCTTGCGTGCCTGTGCGTCCGCACGCGTGTTGAAGCCGATGATGACCGCCTTCGATGCCGTCGCGAGGTTGACGTCGTTTTCGCTGATGCCACCGACCGCGCTGTGCACAATCTGCACGCGCACTTCGTCGGTCGACAGCTTGAGCAGCGACTGCACGAGCGCTTCCTGCGAACCCTGCACGTCTGCCTTGATGATGAGCGGCAGGTTCTGCACTTCGCCTTCGCCCATCTGCTCCAGCATGCTTTCCAGCTTCGCGGCCTGCTGCTTCGCGAGCTTCACGTCGCGGAACTTGCCTTGACGGAACAGCGCGATTTCACGCGCCTTGCGCTCGTCCGGCAGCACGATCACTTCCTCGCCCGCGCCCGGCACTTCCGACAGACCCTGAATCTCGACCGGGATCGACGGGCCGGCTTCCTTCGTCGGCTTGCCGTTCTCGTCGAGCATCGCACGGACGCGACCGTAGGCCGTACCGGCCAGCACGATATCGCCGCGGTTCAGCGTACCGGACTGCACCAGGATCGTCGCGACCGGGCCTTTACCCTTGTCGAGCTTCGCTTCGATCACGATACCCTTGGCCGGCGCCTCGACCGGTGCCTTCAGTTCCAGCACTTCGGCCTGCAGCAGCACGTTCTCGAGCAGATCGTCGATACCTGCGCCCGTCTTGGCCGACACCGGCACGAACGGCGAATCGCCACCGTATTCTTCCGGCACGACGCCTTCCGCGACCAGTTCCTGCTTGACGCGATCCGGGTTCGCTTCCGGCTTGTCGATCTTGTTGATCGCGACGACGATCGGCACGCCACCCGCCTTCGCGTGGGCGATGGCTTCCTTCGTCTGCGGCATCACGCCGTCGTCGGCCGCCACCACCAGCACCACGATGTCGGTCGCCTTCGCGCCGCGTGCACGCATTGCCGTGAACGCTTCGTGACCCGGCGTATCGAGGAACGTGATGACGCCACGCGGCGTGTCGACGTGATAAGCGCCGATGTGCTGCGTAATGCCGCCCGCTTCGCCCGCGGCAACCTTCGCGCGGCGGATGTGGTCGAGCAGCGAGGTCTTGCCGTGGTCGACGTGCCCCATCACCGTGACGACCGGCGGACGCGGCAGCTGCTCCGCATCGGTACCGGATTCGCCTTCGACCAGCAGCGCTTCCGGATCGTCCAGCTTCGCGGCAACCGCGCGGTGGCCCAGTTCCTCGACGATGATCATCGCCGTTTCCTGGTCCAGCACCTGGTTGATCGTGACCATCTGGCCCATCTTCATCATCACCTTGATGACTTCCGAGGCCTTGATCGACATCTTGTGCGCGAGATCGGCAACCGACACGGTTTCCGGCACGTGCACTTCACGGACGATCGGTTCGGTCGGCGCCTGGAACGTCGAGCTGTCCTGGTGACGGCCGCGACCCTTCGGGCCGCCGCGCCAGCCGCGGTCGACGCCGCCGCTCGAGTCGCCGCGCGTCTTGATGCCGCGACGCTTCGCCGCGTCGTCCTGCCAGCCGCCCTTGCCTGCGCCCGGCTTCTTGTTGCGGTCGCCCGCGCCTGCCGGCGCCTGCGTGGTGGCCGGAGCCGCCGCGCCAGCCGGCTTCTTCACGGCCGGACGCGCCTGCGCACCTTCCGGCTTCGCCGGCTTGTGCAGCGTGCCCTTCGCTTCGGCCGGCTTCGGCGGTTCGACCGGCTTCGGCGGCTCGACTGCCTTGACCACGGCCTTGCGCGGCGTGTTCATCATTTCGCGGATCGCGCGAGCTTCGGCTTCCGCCGCCGCGCGACGCTTGCTGATCTCTTCCTGCTCGGCGCGCGCCTTGTCGGCTGCCTCACGGGCAGCGTCCTCGGCCTTCTTCGCCGCTTCGCGCTGGGCCGCGCGTTCGGCGGCTGCGCGTGCTTCGTCCTGCGCGGACTGCGTCGGCGTCGCTTCCTGCTCGGCAGCAGCCTGCTGCGCTGCCGCCTGCTGCTGGGCTGCGGCGGCTTCCGCCGCGGCACGCTTCGTCGCCGCTTCTTCCTCGGCGCGACGGCGCTCGGCCTCGGCCGCTTCCTCGCGGGCGCGACGTTCGGCTTCCTCGCGTTCGAGGCGTTCCTGACGCTCGCGCAGCTCCTGCGCCTGCTTCTCGAGCAGCTCGGCCTCGCGGCGTGCCTCTTCCTCGCGACGCTTCAGTTCCGCATCGTCGTCCGCTTCGGCGACCTGCGCCTGACCCTGATCCGCGCCTTCGGCCACGTCGTCGCGCTTGACGAACGTACGCTTCTTGCGAACCTCGACCTGAATGGTGCGAGCCTTGCCCGTCGCGTCAGATTGCTTGATCTCCGACGTATGCTTGCGGGTCAGCGTGATCTTGCGCTTGTCGCCGTCAGTTGCGCCGTGCGACTTGCGCAAATGATCGAGCAGACGCGCCTTGTCCGTTTCGGACAGCGCATCGTCTTCACTCGCTTTCTGGACGCCCGCTGCCTGCAGCTGTTCGAGCAGCACACCAGCAGGCATTTTCAGTTCCGCGGCAAATTGGGCTACGTTGTTACTCGCCATTCATTCCTCTTAGTGCAAGGACCGATTCCTTGCGGTTAGCATCGGGTCAGGCCATACGGCCGCCATCAAATCAGTGCGCCATGGTCATTTCTCACTGGAACCAATGTTCACGTGCTTTCATGATCAACGCCTTAGCGGCATCCTCTTCCATTCCGGTCATGTCGACCAGTTCATCTACAGCCAGCTCGGCGAGATCGTCGCGCGTCTGCACGCCGTGTTCGGCCAGCTTCGCGAGCAGTTCCGGCGTGATGCCGTCGAGGCTCTTGAGATCCAGCGCTGCGTTCTCGACCTTTTCTTCGTTCGCGATGGCCATCGTCAACAGCGCGTCGCGTGCGCGGTTGCGCAGTTCGTGCACGGTGTCCTCGTCGAACGCTTCGATTTCGAGCATTTCGTTGAGCGGCACGTACGCGATTTCTTCGAGGCTCGTGAAGCCTTCGTCGATCAGGATGTCGGCAACTTCTTCGTCGACGTCGAGACGCGCCATGAACAGCGCACGCAGCCGGTCGCGTTCTTCACCCTGCTTCAGGGCGGATTCGTCCGGCGTCATGATGTTGATCTGCCAGCCGGTCAGCTCGCCGGCAAGGCGAACGTTCTGACCGCTGCGGCCGATCGCGACAGCCAGCTCGTTCTCGTCGACGACGACGTCCATCGAATGCTTTTCTTCATCGACGACGATCGATTGGACGGCTGCCGGCGCGAGCGCGCCGATCACGAACTGGGCGGGATCCTCCGACCATAGCACGATGTCGATGTTTTCGCCACCGAGCTCGTTGCGCACGGCCTGCACGCGGGAACCGCGGATGCCGACGCAGGTGCCGATCGGATCGATCCGCTTGTCGTAGGCGATGACGCCGATCTTCGCGCGCACGCCCGGGTCGCGGGCAGCCGCCTTGATCTCGAGCAGGCCCTGCTCGATTTCCGGCACTTCCATCTCGAACAGCTTCATCAGGAATTCCGGCGCCGTGCGCGACAGCTCGATTTGCGGGCCGCGCGCGGTGCGGTCGACCTTCGCGATGTACGCACGCACACGGTCGCCCACGCGCAGGTTTTCCTTCGGGATCAGCTGATCGCGGCGCAGCAGCGCCTCGACGCGGCCCGATTCGACGATGAAGTTGCCCTTGTCGAGGCGCTTCACCGTACCCGTCATGATCTTTTCGCCACGCTCGAGGTAGTCGTTCAGGATCTGCTCGCGCTCCGCGTCGCGCACCTTCTGCAGGATCACCTGCTTCGCGGCCTGCGCGCCGATGCGGCCGAATTCGATCGACGGAACGGGTTCCTCGACATACTCGCCGACTTCGACGTCGGGCTTCTGCTCACGCGCTTCGAACAGCAGGATCTCGCGATCCGGCTCCTGCAAGCCTGCCTCGTCGGGCACGACGAGCCAGCGACGGAAGGTTTCGTGCTCGCCGCTTTCGCGATCGATATGGACGCGGATTTCGGCGCCTTCGTCGAACAGCTTCTTGGAAGCAGACGCGAGCGCAGCCTCGAGGGCGCCCAGCACCACATCCTTGTCGACGTTTTTCTCGCGCGCCAGCGCATCCACCAGCATCAACACTTCGCGACTCATTATTTGCGGCTCCTAAAGTCAACTTGCGGAATCAGGCGGGCTTTGTCGATATCGGCCAGCGTGAAATCCAGCATGGCTGCCTCGCCCTTCTTCCCCTCAAATTCCAAACCGATCGTTTCGCCATTCGGCGCGTGCAGAATGCCCCGGTACGTCTTGCGCCCGTCCAGCGGCTTTTTCAAGGTCACGGAAACTTCGCTGCCGGCGAAGCGCTCGAAGTCGGCCAGCTTCTTCAACGGGCGGTCGAGCCCCGGGGACGAGACTTCGAGCCGTTCGTAATCGATATTTTCGACCGTCAAGACGTGCTGGAGCTGACGCGTAACCTTTTCGCAATCTTCGAGCGAGATGCCGGCAGGCTGATCGATATAGATGCAAAGCATGCCGCGCCCGGTGCGCTCGAGTTCCACCAGCTCGTAGCCGAGCCCGGTGACCGTGGTTTCTATCAGTTCCGTCAGTTGCACAGTGTCCTCTCAGGTGTTCGCGCCCGCCGCTCGCGATTCACCCGCGGGCGCGCGCCTTAGCCGGCGCAGGAAGCGCTACCCGAGATGCCTAACCGTTTCAGCAAAAAAAAATGGGCGGAACGCCCATCTTCTTACTGGTGGTCGCACCTGAGCCGCACATTGAATCCGTACGCCCAGCGACTCCGCGATTATAGCGATTTTTGGCGCAAACGCCAAGCCAGCCGGTAAAAGCAGCGCGTCGGCTGCCTTTACGGACCGAAAATGCGAAATCGGGCTGCCCGATCGACCGGCACTACCCTGCCGCACCGGTGATCATCGTTGTCGCGGCACGCGACATCAAAACAGCCGAAACTCACAACGCAATGCGTCGCGCAGACAAAGCCGGCCGGATGCCGGCCACGCCGACGTATCGGCGGCTTTGCGCCGCCGTACGTCAATCGACAGACGCTTAGCGGCTGCGCGTACGGCTGCGCTGCGGACGCTGACCGCCGCGCGGGCCGCCGTTGCCGGCGCCGTCGGCACGATTGCCGTTCGGATTGCGATTGCCGCCGCCCTTGCCGCCGCCGCGCTTGCCGCCCGCACCCTCGCGCTTGGGGCCTGCGCCATACGACGCGCGATTGCCGTCGACATCGCGACCGCCACCTACACGGTTGCCGTCGCGGCCGCCGCCGGTACGATTGCCGTCACGGCCGCCGCCCGCGCGGTTGCCGTAACCCGACGGCGCAACCGGCAAGCTGCCGTAGCCGCTCAGGCCCGGCAAGCCCGGCCCGCCGCGNCGGCCACCGCCGCGACGCGGCTGGTCGAGTTGNCCGTGCGTCGTCAGCACCGGTTCGCGGCTGATGAAGCCCATCGACGTCTGCATCGGATCGGGCTGGCGACGCTCGGTCGGACCGGCAGCGCCGCCGCGCTTACCCTTCTCCTCGGACGGCGCCTTCAGGCCGACGGTCGCCATCAGCTTGCGCACCTGTGCATCGTCGAGCTCTTCCCAACGACCACGCTTCAGGCCGCGCGGCAGCGGAATCGGGCCGTGACGCGTACGGATCAGCCGGCTCACCATCAGGCCGACCGCCTCGAACATCCGGCGCACTTCGCGGTTGCGGCCCTCGGCCAGCGCGACGTGATACCAGTGGTTCGTGCCTTCGCCGCCGCCATCGCGGATGCGCAGGAAATTCGCCGGACCGTCGTCGAGCTCGACGCCGTGCAGCAGCTTTTGCCGCATGCCTTCGGCCAACTCGCCGACGACCCGCACCGCATACTCGCGCTCGACGCTGTAACGCGGATGCATGAAGCGGTTCGCGAGATCGCCGGAAGTCGTCAGCATCAGCAGACCTTCGGTATTGAAGTCGAGGCGGCCCACCGCAAGCCATTTCGCCGTCTTCATCGGCGGCAGACGGTCGAACACCGACGGACGGCCTTCCGGATCCGCGTGGCTGACGATTTCGCCGGTCGGCTTGTGATACAGCAACACGCGCGGCGGCTTGTTCGGCAGCTTGCGCTTGACCGGCTTGCCGTTGATCCGCACCTGGTCGGTCGGCATGATCCGCTGGCCGATGTGCGCGGGCTCGCCGTTCACCGACACGCGGCCGGCGACGATCAGCTCTTCCATTTCGCGGCGCGACCCCATGCCCGCTTCCGCGAGCACCTTGTGGAGCTTCGGCGCGTCGTCGTCCGGCGACAGCACGCGCTTGTTGGCCGGCTGGGCGCGGCCGCGGCGCAGCATCGGCGCACGCACGCCGCTGCCGCCCGCGGAGTTGTCCGCGTCGAAGGCGGGCGACGTCACGTATGCGAACAGTTCGTCCTGGGACGCATCGCCTTCCGCCGCCTTCGCCGGGCCGCCTTCAGCCTTCGCTGCACCGCGACGGCCCTGGCCAGCCTGGCCGCCCTTGGCCGCCGCCGCGCCTTCGCGCTTGCCGGCCGGCTTGCGACCGCCCTTGGCCGCGCCTTCCTTGCGCGGCGCACGCGCCGGCTGCGCGTCGGCGGCCTCGGCCGGCTGCGCATCCGCGCCCTCGGCACCCTGCTGCTCACCTTCGGCGCCCTTCGACTTAGCCGCCGCGCGACGCCGCGCGATCAGGCTACGCGGGCCGCGCCGCAGACCGCGGCGGGGACGCTCGTCGCCACCCGCGGCCGAAGCATCCTGCTCCGGCGCATCGTCGGCACGCGCTGCCTGCACGGCAGGCGCGGACGATTCAATATCGTGGATATCTGTCAAAACAACCTCAAAATGTCAGGTCTCGCGCCCGGCGCGGGCGCGGCAAGAAGTTGGCCGCGATCAGGCGCGACGCTGTTCGGGTTCTGCTTCGTCGTCCGGCAGCGCGTCGGCGCCGATGGGCGCACTGGCGCTTCGGACGGCATCCGCGAGACTGTCGGACGTGTCGTCCAGCGTCTCGTCGTCCGCGGGACGGGAGCGGGAGGCGTCGGCCTGATCGGCCTCGCCGGGCATGTCGCCGGCCGCTTCCGCTCCGTCTCCGGCAGCCGCTTCGGCGGCCGGCTTGCGATCTTCCTCGCTCGAATCCGCACGCTGCGGCTCGGGCTGCACACCGGTCGGCACTGCTTCGGCACCAACCTGTTCCATACGTTCCGTTTGCGCGCGATCAGCATCGAGCGTATCGCGACTCGGAATTTCCTGCGTCGACGCGACGTCGGACGCGACATCGCCGGGCCCTTCGGCCGACTCGTCGGCGGGCGCTTCATCCGCCAGCGCCTGCGGCACGTCGGCCGCCGCGTCGTCGGCTACCACTACGTCACCGTCGAAATCCATGGCCTGCTGCGCGAGCAGCGCGGCCTCGACGTTCGCGGCCGGCTCTTCGAGCGCCGGCAGGTCGTCGAGCACCTTCAGGCCGAGATCGTCGAGGAACTGCTTGGTCGTCGCATACAGCGCCGGACGCCCCGGCACGTCGCGATGACCGATCACCTCGATCCAGCCGCGATCCTCGAGCTGCTTGACCACCTGCGTATTGACCGTGACGCCGCGAATCTCTTCGATGTCGCCGCGCGTGACGGGCTGCCGGTACGCGATGATCGCGAGCGTTTCGAGCACGGCGCGCGAATATTTCGGCGGCTTCTCGGGATGCAGGCGATCCAGATAATGACGCATCGCCGGCTTGCTCTGAAAGCGCCACCCGGTCGCCAGCGCCACCAGTTCGACACCGCGGCCGGACCAATCCTGTTTCAGATCTTCGAGTAACGTGCGGACCGTGTCAGCCGACACGCCGTCGGCAAAGAGCTTGCGCAAATCGCCGAGCTTCAGCGGTTCCTGCGCGCAGATCAAAGCAGTCTCGAGGACGATCTTCGCCTCTTGGGTATTCATGCAGCTAGGCCAGACCCTGTGGTCAAACGAACCGGATCAACAAACAGACGAAAGGAACGGAAGACGCGCTCGCCCGATTCTGATCGGTCATATTGATGGGAGCACGAACCGGGGGCGGCGAATCAACTTCAAGCCAGGCCCAAACCGGACGGAACAGCACGGCTCAACGACGGAACCGCGTGACTGAACGCCATATTACGCAAAATCGCCCGGTGCGTAAAGATGAGCGAAACAGGCCGCCGCCCCGGCGGCACGCCCGCTCCGTCCCCGCTTCAGCGAACGCCCGCGCCGTGCGCGAGGAACCTGCGTAGTCGCTCCACGCCCGCGTCGAGCCGCGCCGGATCGCACGCATAACACCAGCGCACGAACCCTTTTCCCTCCGGGCCGAACGCTCGACCGGGCGCCAGGCCGAGCCCCGCGTCGCGCACCAGCGTCTTGCAGAACGCCAGGCTGTCGGTCGCGCCCGGCAGCCGCAGGAACAGGTACATGGCGCCGGGCGGAGGCGGCACCTCGACGCCCGGCAGCGTCCGCAGCGCGGCGACCAGGTGATCACGCGCTTCGCGCAGCGCCGTGACGAACGATCGCACGAACGGCTCCCCGTCGCGCAACGCGACCTCACCGGCGGCCTGCACGAAGCCCGGCGCGCACGACGTGTTGTATTCGACGAGCTTCGACAGGTCGCCCATCACCGACGCCGGCCCAATCAGCCATCCGAGCCGCCAGCCCGTCATCGCCCACGCCTTCGAGAACGAATTCACGACCACGACGCGCTCCTCGCGCGACGCGATATCGAGGAACGACGGCGCGCCGCCCTCGTCGAACGCAAGCCGCTCGTACACCTCGTCGGCGACCAGCCAGATGCCGTGACGACGGCAATGGGCGAGCACGGCCCGCTGATCGTCGCGCGACATCGTCCAGCCGGTCGGGTTGTTCGGCGAGTTGATCAGCAGCATCCGCGTATCGGGCGTCAGCGCCGCGAGCAGCCGACCGACGTCGAGCTGCCAGCCCGCGTCGCCGTAGCCGAGCGGCACGCAGTCGACCTGCGCGCCGAGGATTTTCGGAATCTCGACGAGATTCGGCCAGAGCGGCGTGACCGCGACGACACGTTCGCCCGGCCCGACCAGCATCTGCGCAGCCAGCATCAGCGCACTCACGCCCGAACTCGTTACGGCGACCGTGTCGGCCGCCGTCGCACCGTGACGCGCGCTGACATAGGCGGCGATCGCGTCGCGCAGCGCCGCCGTCCCGAGATTGTGCGTGTAGAAGGTCGCGCCATCGCGCAGCGCCGCGGCCGCGGCGTCGCGGATGAAGTCCGGCGTCACGCGATCGGATTCGCCGAACCAGAACGGCAGCATGTCCGGCACGCCGAAGCCGGCGTTTGCGACCTCGCGGATCAGCGACGGCCGCAGCGCGTGCACCGCGGCGCGCGCCGCCGGTTCGTCGCTCGCCGGGAAAAAACCTGCGGAATGCGTCATCGAAAACCACCGTCGAGGAACACGATCCGCGTAGTGTACCGGCCGGCAAGCCAGACCGGACGCACGCCAATACGCGTCAGTCGAGATCTTCGGCCCGCGCCGGCATCTGCCGCACCAGCTCCCAGATCGCCTGCGCGGCGGGCGACAACGACCGGTCGCGGCGGCGCACCAGTTCGACGGTGCGCTCGGTGCGCGGCGTGAGCGGCCGCGCGACCAGCGTCGAGCCGGCAGGCAGCGGCAGCGACAGCCACGGCTGCACGCTTACGCCAACGCCGGCCTCGACCAGCCCGAACACGGTCGCCGAATGCCCGAGCTCCTGCATGACCGTCGCGTTGACGCGATGCGTGGCCAGCGCGGCATCGATCAGCGGCCGGCTGCCCGACGCATGATCGAGCAGCACGAGGCGCTCGCCGTCCAGCGCCGTCCATGACACCTCGGCCCGTGCCGCGAGCGGATGGTCGGCGCGCGCGACGAGGCAGAACGAATCCGTCATCAGCGGCTCGCAGACCAGATCGGCGACCGTCAGCGGGCCGATCACGACGCCGAAGTCGACTTCGCTCGACTTCACCTTGCGCAACACGTCGCTCTGCACGTCATCGCGCAGGCCGAGCGTCACGAACGGGAACTGGCGCTCGCACGACGCCACCACCCGCGGCATCAGCCTGCATGCGATCGTCGGGCTTGCCGCGACGATCACGCGCCCGCGGCGCTGCTCGCCGATCTCGCGAATCTCGCGCAACGTATCGTCGAGATCNTCGAGCAGACGCGACACACTCGCGATCAGGTTCGCACCGACGTCGGTCAGCTGCACGTCGCGNGTCGTGCGGTCGATCAGCTTCAGCCCNAGTTCGGCCTCGAGCTCNCGCACGCAGCGGCTGACCGCGGACTGCGTGAGCCCGATCTCGTCACCCGCCCGACTGAAGCTCTTGAGCCGCGCGACTTCGATGAATACGCGGAGCTGGCGCAGCGTAACGTTCATGTCCCGGCCTCATCAATCGTCGATATCGATGCACGATTTTAATGCGCGAAACGACTTCGATGAATGAATGCGGCACCGGTCGCACATGTTTCGCTGCGGTGCAATACGTTCGCAAACGCACGTGGCATGGGCGGATTGCACAAGATTGGTGATTGTCCCGATTTGCTCACGGGTTATTTTGGCGTCTTATACGCCCCTAGCTGACTTAGCCGTTAGCTCGCTGCCAAGCGGCTCTCGAGGGATTTACCTCTGACATGGCACGCTTCGTGCATTACCTTGCGCACAGGGTGCAGGTTTCGTCGGACGGAAGAGTAGAAACGCCGCTGCCGGCCAACCGGACGCCCCCACCCGGCACTCGACGATCGAGTGCTTGAAGAGTGCGCGGCGCAGGGCAGCGCACCGGAGTTAGCTTCGCTGAGGTGAGGACATGATGCTGTTCGACGATTTGAGAGATAACGAATGGGCGCTGGTCGAGGGTCTGTTTTGCTCGGAGCCCGCACGGAGTGAGCGGCGTGGCCGCCCCCGCGTGGAAGCCCGATCGGTAGTCAACGCCGTGCTGTGGGTGCTGTCGACGGGTGAAGGCTGGTCGAAACTGCCGGGCCGCTATCCGTCCCCGCCGACCTGCCGCCGCCGCTTCGACGAATGGCAGGCGGACGGTACGCTCGCCGAAATCGTGAAACGACTCGGCACGAGCGGCCGTCAGATCTCGCTGCGCGGACGCATCGGCGCAAGCGCGGCGAAGCCGCCCGCACCGCCGAGCCGCGACCGGCTGCGCGGCGCGTTCTGGACCAATCCGGAATCCTGGCGCGCGCCCGTCAAGATGGCGTAACGAATGCTCGATCGGGCGGCTTCGGCCGCCCGGTTTCTTTTTGCGACGCGACTTCGTTGCGACGCATGCCTTGTCGTCGATTACCGTTGTCGTGCCGCGAAACATCTATTTACCAATATTTACAGCAAGCCTGCACTCCCACGCTTACCTTAGCGTCATATCAACAGGCCGCACTGACGGCTTGAAGGGAGCCCCGCCATGAAAACAATGTCACTGCTCGTTGCATGCGGCATTGTCGTTTCCGTGGCGCTGACCGCTCCCGTCCATGCCGACGATCGGGTGAAACCGCCGCATCGCCAGCAGGATCACCGCAACACCCTTCGCCAGCCGCCGTCCGCCAACCCGCCCAGCCGGCAAACCGTGCCACGCGGCGACTTGCGCGGCGACATCGCCAGCAACGCGCGAGCACGGATTGGCTCACAGCCACCGGGCATGTCGCGTCATCCGTAGTCCTGCCGATTTCGAGATTTCGCCAAAGAAAATGCCGGTCTCCGGGAACTGCGCCCCATGCGGCGGGTCACATCGTTGCCATGAGCACAGCGTGGCAGCAGCAAAAGTATCCGGTACGCCCGTATCCTNGTGATACGGGCTTTTTTTTGCATCGCCGGCCTGCGCGGCGATGCGCGGGGCGGGANGAAGACCGACCGCTACAGGCGGCTTTCGAGAATCGCCACGGCGCTCGCTTCGCTCAATGCGTAGTCGTCCATGCGGCGATCAGTCCAGGAAAGTAATTTCTCGGCGCGCTCGAGGCGCGAGAATTCGGCTCGACCGCTGTCGGTCAATACGGCAATGTCGACCGGTGCATGGAAGCCCGGCGCGGGGGCAACGGTCTTCTGCCTGACCGTGTCCATCAGCCCGAGCGAACGGAGATACTCGAACACGCCCGGGCGGCGTGCCCACGGTACCTGGCGGTACTGCACTCGTCTCAATGCGTCGAGCACCGCTTCGTTGGAATACGTGGCCATCTCGATTCTTTCTTAAAGTGCAGCGACAATGCGAAGCGGCGCGCCGGGCGGGGTCTCCGCCCGCCGAAACCGCCACCGATTCTGGAGGCCAACGTTGTTCGGCGTCGCGTCAGGGCCGTATCGTCAGCCGTCCATAAAAAGACACCATACCCCAATCAAATTGATTCTGTTCGATTCATTTGTACTTCTCTTCATCGGTTTCATGCTCTGCCGCAAGCAGCGTCGAACCATTTCGATCGTCGCCGCCGCGCTGTTCTGGCTGCTGGCGACGGGCTGGCTCGCAGCGCCGCTGATCGCCTGGAGCGAGGCCGGCGTCACGCCGGTCGAGCATCCCGACATGCACGGGCGAACCACGCTGATCCTCATCGGCGCCGGCACGCATCGCACCGACACCGGAGTGCAGCCGCCGCCCGACGGCGTCGCGCGCATCCACAAGGTTGCGGCGCTCTATCGCACGTGCCGGCAGCAGGCCGAACGCTGCACCGTGGTGATGTCGGGCGGCGACCCACAGCATCACGGCGATACCGAGGCAGCCGTGTACGGGCGCCAACTCGTCGCTCAAGGCGTGGCGCCGGCCGACCTCGTGCTCGAACCGAACAGCCGCACAACCTACGAAAACGCGAAATTCACTGCATCTATACTACGCTCACAGTATGACGATGCGCGCGTTCTCGTCACGTCGTCGTACCAGATGCGCCGGGCGTTGCTCGATTTCCGCCGTTTCGGCATCGATCCGCAGCCCGTTTATGCGAATCTCCGACGCGCGCAGACGGGCTGGCTGCCGCGCTGGCGCAATGTGGCCAATGCCGAGCAGGCGCTGCACGAGCTGGTCGGGATCGCACAATTCCACGTGTATCGTTGGCTCGGCTGGTTTTGACGACGGCGCGAAACCCTGCGCGAAAATCGCTGCACCACCCTGGATGGCAGACGCGTGACGAAGTGCGCGAAGTGTTGCGCGACTTCAACGGGGCCTTGCGCCGTGCGACGATCCGGTGCACATTGATCCGTCACTTTTGTTACACTCGACACGCACTCGATTGCAGTCGCCAGACGAAACGGCAACACTCGGGTTCATCACCACTTAGCGGAGGTAAAGCAATGAAGAAGACGTCCCTGGCTATCCTGGTAGCGATGTCGGCGCTGACTGGCGCAGCGTATGCGCAAGAGAGCACGCAGATTCAGACCATCACCGATCCGGCCAAGATCGCCGAGATCGAGCAGCGTGCACAAGCGCTGCAACAGCAGCAAGCGGCCGAAGCGGCTCAGCCGGCGGCGCAGGAAGAGCATCACCACGGCAAGAAGGCTGCGCATCACAAGGCAGCAGCGAAGAAGGCCGGCAAGAAGGCGAAGGCTGCAGACGCTGCCAGCCAGTAAGTTCGGCGGCACCGCTCCAGTAAAAAGCCGAATCCGGGTAACCGGGTTCGGCTTTTTTGGTTGCGGCGCCCGCGCGCTGTGCTAAAGTCGCGCACCGAAATTTTCCACCCGTGCGCACCCCGGTGCGGAGGACAGCATGAGCAACATTCAACTCGACATCGAGTGGACCGAAGCCGCCACTCGCCAGATCAAGCAACTGATGCCCCGCGGCTCGGACGACGCGTTTCTCGCGCTGCCGCCGATCGAATGCCTGCCGATGGAGGGCGACGTGCTGTTCCTCGGCCCGCAAGGCAAGCAGCAACCGTTCATCGTTGCCGAGCGTCAGTATCACCATGACGGCGATGCCGACTGGACGATCATCCTGATCCTCGACGTACCCGGCACGTCGCACTGACGCGCCGCCGCGACCGGACACGTCCGGTCGCCCTACCCGGCTCGGACTCAGACGAGCTTCGACAGCACGCGGATTTCGGAACGCTCGATCCAGTCCGCGGCCGCTTCGCGATAAGCGAGAATATGCGCGGAACGCGCATGGGCGGCCAGCGCCTCCTCGCTCTCCCAACGCTCGACGAATACGAACCGCGCGGGCTCCTTCAGGTCCCGGTGCAGGTCGTACTGCAATGCGCCCGCTTCGTTGCGGGTC